>OJFP01000004.1_pt1 | contig 219128 bp, 192 predicted proteins | sample 1594141 | NCBI WGS metagenome assembly OJFP01 (sample SAMN05416843, study PRJEB24817) | seawater metagenome | isolation source: Sea water | place: Canada:Atlantic | collected 2013-07 | reverse complement strand
CTATCCTCTTCGTCGGCAGCGTCAGATGTGTATAAGAGACAGGCCATAGTCAGACCCCACCCCCGGGGCACACCCCGATAAGTCAGGATGGTTCCATTGCACCGGTATACATACTATTGTGAACGGACTGTTAGGTAATATTGAAAACTACTATTAAGCCACTTATCCACACAGCCCTATTCCTAATACTTATTGGTTTCGCAGGTGGCTCTTATAGTCAGGTCGAGGAAAAGCAGAGGCAATAGAGGTATTCCACAAGTTTCTATCAGCATTTAGTAACTCTGACGTCGACAGCATAGTTAATTTATTTTCAGAGGACACGATTTTTGGGGGTACTGACTCAAGGAAGTTTGTCGAGGATACAGATGGGATACGTTTATATTTTTCTGGCTTAAGCGAACGACCACCTGGCCAGAGGATAGCAAGTCCGCAAAATTTTTCCATTATTGAGTTGTCTAACGTTAGTGTTCTAGTTTCTGGCATTTGGAAAGTTGTGCCGAAAGGTCAAAATAGCGGTACCTCACTTCGCGTAAGTATGGCGCTTTCTTTACGGGATGGGATTTGGGAAATAGTACAGTTCCATAATTCAGGAATGCCCAGCTAGCCCAATCAGAGCCGACCCAAGACGGGGAGCACTTCCACTTGGAAGTGCTAAGTATCCCTTGGCATTTATAACAACTTCTATTGGTGGTGCTTTATCTCTGGAAGCGGTTTCGAATAAGACTCTGATGCTTAGAGCCGGACAACGCATACTAGCGGCTTTGGCTATCGTGCTAATCTTAGTGTTCTGAAAATTGACAAATAGGACGCCCTCAAGAATATCTAGCCAATACCTAATTTAGGTCGTCACTTGGTGTCAGCTGAAAGTTATCGGTATTTTTGGCTGCGCGCTCTTTCTATTTGGGAAAAGGCTGTGGCGATGTAGAAGAAGTTAAGAAGCTGCTTTATCGATTTCTGGAGTTAACTTGTCAATACCCGTTAACTTGTTAATACCGCCGTATCAGCTAACACAAACTGTCTTGATATTAACGAACTCCTTGATGCCGTAGTGACTTAGCTCACGACCGTAACCCGACTCGCCCGTGCCTCCGAACGGCAAGCGTGGGTCCGATTTGACGAAGTCGTTCACAAAACAGGCGCCTGCCTTGATCTGATTGCTGGCAATCTCTTCGCCTTTCTTCGTATCACGGGTAAATATTGCTGCGCCGAGGCCGAAGCAGGTATCGTTTGCGATCCGAATCGCATCCTCTTCATTTTGCGCTTCGATGATCGCAGCGACGGGTCCAAATAATTCCTCTTCGTAAGCTGGCATCCCGGGTTTAACATCGCTTAAGACTGTCGGATAGTAATATGCCCCAGGTATCGGAGGAACGATACCACCCAGGAGTAGCGTTGCCCCCTTCTCGATGCTGCGCTGAACCTGATCGTGTAGGGCATCACGCAGGTCGAAACGCGCCTGTGGGCCCATCTCAGTCTCGGCAGCCGTGGGATCGCCGGTCTTGACCGCCCCCATTTTTTCAACGAACAGCTTCGTAAAAGATTTTAGGAGCGGCTTCTCGACAATAAAGCGTTTAGCCGCTATACAACTCTGACCTGCATTAATCAGACGACTGGTGACACAAAGATTTACACAGGCCTCAAGATCAGCATCGGCGAGAACCACATAGGGATCGCTCCCACCCAGTTCGAGCACTGCTTTCTTAAGCATCTGCGCTGCCTTTGCGCCTACAACCTTTCCTGCTGTAGTGCTGCCTGTCAAAGTAACTGCATTGACCAATGGATTCTCGATAGCACGACTTACATGTTTGTTGGTGATGAGCAGAGTGCGAAAAAGATTTTCCGGGAACCCCGCATCAAGAAATATTTTTTCAATGGCCAGGGCACTGCCGCTAACATTTGGCGCGTGTTTTAGTAGCCCGCCATTGCCTGCCATCAAAGCTGGCGCGGCAAATCGAAATACCTGCCAATGAGGAAAATTCCAGGGCATTACCGCTAGTACGATACCGATAGGCCTGAACACGACCTTGCTAATCGAGGATTCCGTATCGACTAACTCGTCGGCGAGAAATTCTTGTGCGTTGTCTGCGTAGTAGTTGCAAACCCAGGCACATTTCTCCACTTCGCCTACACCAGCAGCCAGCGTCTTTCCCATTTCTTCCGTCATCAACTCTGCCAGCTCCTGCTTCCTCTCCAGCAGCAGGTCCGCTGCCTTGTGCATGAGCTTTGCTCGCATTGCGAAATCGCTGTGCTGCCAGGATTCCTGGCTGGCGTTGGTCGCGTTGATGATGCCATTCAGCTCGGCTAGATCCATCGATGGATACTCACGAATCTTTTCTCCGGTAGCAGGGTTAATCGTTTCGTACTTCATAGATACTCCAGTAATAATTCAACTATCGATAGTTAGTGTATTCTGCCGAATAGAGAGGGCGAAATCTGACTTTCTCTGTTATGCCACCGACCGCGCGTAAGGTTTAAAATTTTGATCGAGGTTCGTAAGGACGGCGTCCAGCTTTCGGCTAATCGAAGTGCAATTGCGTATCTGCTCGATCTTCGGCCAGGTTGAACGCTCACCTTCACGCACCAGCGCAAAGGTTTCGTGTGTGCTCGGCGGCAACATCATTTCTGCGAACATAAAATTGCGACGCTTGGGCATCATGGTGATGTCGGCGGTGTATTCCTGCGTAAGCACATCGAATAGCATGCGTGTATTTACATTGGCGGGATGCGCATTTGGCATCATGCTCATCGTGAGAGGATAAATAGCTCGCATCCACGCCCTCGTAGCGGATTGGTAGATGGACATATATTGCGACCAGGGATCACTGGCTGAGCCAGGATCTTGCAGGCCCCAGACCACCAGTGGGTTCGCTTGACTGCTAATGAAGTGATTAACATTGTACTGCCGACTTAGGCGCTTCGCCGGCAAGTCGGTGGATATCGAGCCATCTACCCATTTTCTGGAAGGTACATAGGGTTTGCGTTGACCCTTGCCGTCTTTCGCTTGCAGCGTGACCGCAGGAAACACGCCGGGAATGGCACAGGACGCCAGGATCGCTTCGCGGATGCATGCATTCGGCGAAGTCATCGCATTCAACAGGCGGGATCGCTGCTGCATTTGCGCCGGCGCAACCGCGATGTTGATATAGCGACCAGATTCCTCCAACGCCTCGACGAAAGTCATATCTGGAATCAGGGCTTCGATTAGGTCCATCAAATGAGCGGCCGATATCGGCGCCTGAGTTTGGATCAGGCCCGCAGTGTCTGTCATTAGTTGCACGAGATCGGCGAGCTTGCTCCCCACGAAGATATCGCTGACGAGCCTGTTATGGCGGGTACCGGCAATCGCGGCGATAACTGCGCCGGCGCTAGCTCCGGAAATGATGTCAGGAAGAAGGTTCTGTTCCCAAAGTGATTTGACTACACCGATGTGAAAGGGCCCCAGGGGACCCGCGCCACTGAGCATCATAGCGGAACACCCAAAGCAGACACTACTGCGCTTGAATAGGGCGAGTTTCTCCTGATGACTGATCTCGGCATCGCTTGCGCTCGCAAGCTGGTCGAGTGCGGCGACCACCTCCTTGATATAGTCCTCGATCAGTTTCTTGGTGCCTATCTCGGTGCGCGTGTACAAAGTTGGTGCGCCCATGCCTCCCATATTGCCGTGAATGCCTTCATTCAGATAATAGAGCAAGCCATGCATATCGCCGGACGCTCGGATCTCGACCAGTTCGTCATAGCGCAGGCGAATCACTCGGTAATCGTACGTATGCGAGTGCTCTTCCAGCTTCCACCTGTCAGCGCCCGATCGAGCATCGGCCCGCAACGCGTTCTGCTTCCATTCTTCGTAGGTTTTTGCAGTCAATGTAATCCCGTCATGCAGGTATTAAAGTGAGATATTTCGATAACACTAAGAATCAAAGCAGAAATCGTGCCGCTTTCTACCGGTCTCTCTCTCAGTTGGCATAAGATTCGCATAATACCTCGAAACTATGCAGCAATCGATTGCATAGACAGGAGATCGCAGCGCTGGAGGGCGTGTTACCATGAAGATTAGAGGAGCCATTTTAGAAGCCAGTGGTGCCAAGAGACCCTATCAGGAATCGAAGCCACTGAAGATTGCCGACATCGAACTCGAAGGCCCAGGTTCCGGTGAAGTCTTGGTCAAGATTGCCGCGGCCGGCCTGTGTCATTCCGACTTATCGGTTATCGATGGCAACCGACCGCGCCCAACGCCTATGGCGCTGGGGCATGAAGCCTCGGGTATCGTCGAAGAGGTCGGGCCCAATGTCAGCACCTTCGCCAAGGGCGATCACGTAGTGCTGGTCTTCGTACCTAGCTGCGGCCACTGCATACCCTGCTCTTCCGGACGTCCTGCCTTGTGTGAACCAGGCGCGGCAGCCAATGGTGCCGGAACCCTTCTATCGGGTTCCCGACGCTTAAGCAAAAATGGGGCGATGGTGCATCATCACCTCGGTGTCTCTGCCTTTGCCGAGTACGCGACGGTATCGGAACACTCACTGGTCAAGATCGACCCAGAGTTCGATCTGACGATTGCCGCATTGTTTGGATGCGCAGTACTGACCGGTGTTGGCGCGGTAGTCAATACCGGACAGGTGCCACCGGGATCAAAAGTAGCAGTTATTGGTCTCGGCGGAGTCGGGTTGTGCTCGCTCCTGGGCGCGAAAGTCTCCGGCGCGAGCCAGGTCGTTGCCATCGATCTCAACAATAACAAACTGAGGCTGGCAAAGGAGTTGGGTGCGACCCACGCGGTCAATGCATCGGATGAGAACGCCGTCGAGGCGATCCGTGAAATCACTAAGGGTGGAGTCGACTTCGCCTTCGAGATGGCCGGTTCGGTGCCGGCCCTGCAATTGGCCTATGACATTACCACTCGAGGCGGAACCACCATAACCGCTGGTCTGCCGCATCCCGATGCGCGTCTGAGTCTGTCACCGGTTTCCCTTGTTGCCGAGGAACGCAGTCTCAAAGGCAGCTATGTCGGCGCCTGTATACCGCGGCGTGACTTGCCCCGCTACATGGCGCTATACAACAAGGGTGATCTAGCGGTCGATCGCCTGCTCAGCGATGTGCTGAAACTGGAGGATATTAATCTTGGCTTCGAGAAACTCGCCAGTGGAGAATCGATTCGTCAGGTAATTACTTTCTAGGGCAGTCGCGCAGACATCCAGACATTCTCATGCGGCGCAGCCAATAGCTTGCGCCGCTCAGGCTCGGCAAACGCTGCGCGTTCAATCATTCTCTATCATTTGGAACAACGACAGATCTGCGATTCCCTTCAGCTTTTCGGTAAGCAGCTGATTCTCGCGGTAGTCGATAGGGATCACTACTAGCGTCGGCCCCTTTTCGGCGAAGGCCGTTCTCAGTGTCGATTCCAGCTCGCCGCTCTCGCTGCAGGTATGGGTACTCCAACCGAAACTCCTGCCAAGATAGGTCCAATCCGGATTGCCGAAAGAAAGATCAGTATGGCGATCGAACTCGGCATCCTGTTTCCAGGAGATCAGACCGTAGCCACCGTCTTCCCAGACCATAACCACGATATTGCTATTCAGGCGGTGCGCCGTTTCCATTTCCTGCACATTCATCAGGAAGCCGCCGTCGCCAGCGATCGCCAGGATTCTTCGTTCGGGATAGACCAGACTGGCGCCAATCGCACCAGGCAGTGCAAAGCCCATCGAACAGTAGCCGTTGGGAATCAGGCAGGTGTTGGGGGTGTGGCAGTGGAAATGCCGCGCGATCCACATCTTGTGAGCGCCGACATCGGAAAGCAAGATGTCATCTTTACCCAATACCTTGCGCACTTCCCAGATCACCTTCTGCGGTTTGATTTTGCCACTGCTGGTATCGTTGGCGTATTCCTCCAATTCCGCCAACATGATTTGGCGAACGTGCTTTTTCAACTGCAGGTCAAACTTGTAGGACTGATTGCCTTTGAGCTGTCCATTGATCTGCCGCAAGACATTTTCGAGATCGCCCACCAGTTCCACCTGGGGGTGATAGTGCTGATCGATCTCTGCCGGCTGAAAATCGGCATGGATAATCAGTTTATCGCCCTTCGGGTTCCAGATCTGCGGATGGTATTCCACCATATCGAAGCCGAGCGTGATGACTAGATCCGCATTGTCGATGGCGATGTTGGGATAGTCCTTGGCTCCCATCCCCACAGTAAAGAGAAAGGAATAATCGTCCATATCCAGGCAACCCTTTGCCATGAACGTGCTAACAACGCCGATGCCAGTGAGTTTGCTAAATTCGCGCAGGTTTTCGCTAGCGTTCTTGCGTACGCAGCCATTACCCGCGAGCACGATAGGCCTTTTGGCCTTGCGGATAAGCTTCACCGCCTCGGCTACGATATCCGGGTTCGCAATAGAGCGATGAAAACGTTTCGGCTCCATGGGAACGGCGTCGGTCGGGAGCTTTGCGATGTCTTCCGGCAATTCCAGATGCACAGCGCCGGGTTTTTCGCCACGAGCGATACGCACGGCTTTACGCACGACTTCCGGAATCGTATCGGCGTGGAGAATCGAGTAAGCCCATTTCGTGACGGGCTCGAACATCGCTACCACATCCATTATCTGGTGAGACTCTTTGTGCAGGCGATGGGTAGAGCCCTGGCCCGTCAGCACCAGCATGGGCGCTCTGTCCATATTGGAATCGGCTACGCCGGTGATCAAGTTAGACGCGCCCGGCCCCAACGTGCTCAAACAACCGGCGGGATTGCCCGTGAGCCGCCCATAGGCCTCTGCCATGAATGCGGCACCCTGTTCGTGACGGGTCAGTACAAACCTGATCTTGTCACTGGCTTCCAGTGACATCATGAAATCGGCGTTCTCTTCGCCGGGAACACCAAAGATGTATTCGATGCCTTCTTTTTCCAGGCATTGGACTAGCAGATCTGAAGCTTTCAATTCTTTTCCCAATCAATCCATCGGTGGATTGAATACTGTGTTCAATCAATTAGAGTCGTTGTTGTGCAGGTCGCCATAATCTTCGTATTGCGCCGGATAGAGTACCTGCCTAAATTCAATATTGCGTCATTTGAAGCTATTACGGGTAGTAAGCATTTTCTATGCCAAGCCCCCCCTAGCTGCGCGCAAACAAGCGGATGGAAGGAGGGTAGAGAGAAGGCTGAACCAGCACAAACGCCGTCAGTATTGCCCCTCCAATCACGTACTTCGAAGAGCGCGATGAATCGCAAAAACCATGGCATGAGGACCGGCCAGGGGATTTTTGCGCACCATTTTGGTGCATTTAATGCTGCAAGCTACGTTAATCCTTACACCAGGCAGAGCTCAGATACAGGGGTTGCAGCTGAGCAGCAGGCGTTTTCGGCCGAGGATGCGGGGCAACTGATTACTTTCCGGCTGGAATGGATTAAAGACCGAGTACTTGTAATAACTGGAAAAAGTAGGAATGATACTTGCAGCTAGTGTTAGCAATCTCGTAACAGCGCACATTTATCACTCACCTGGCAAAAGATAGAAACGATGGCAAGCAACGATAGATTCTCGACTGAAAATTATCTCGATGATTATTATCAGGCCTTCGGTCGCCTTATGAACAACAATCTCAGCAATCCCATGCAGATGAATGGCGACGGTAAGGCGTTCGCCTTTCCCATGGACGAGGAAACACTGCAGCGGCAATTCGGCGAACTCAGCAATGTCGACATGATGGGCCTCATGCAGAAGCAATTTAACCTTGCACAACAGCACATACAGTTATGGCAGAGCATCAGTAGTGCCATGCAATCGGGCGAAGAACCGGTGCCGATCGTCTCGGAAGATTCCCGGGATAAGCGCTTCCAAGACCCTCAATGGAACGACAATCCGATGTATTCCTACATCAAACAGTCCTACCTGCTAAACAGTCAGATGCTGAATCAACTGCTCGACAGCATCAAGTTCGAAGACGAAGAAAAGGCCAAACGCGCCAGGTTTTTCATGCGTCAGGCGATCAGTGCGATGGCGCCTACCAACTCAGCCATAACCAACCCGGAAGTCTATCTGGAGACCGTCCAGAGCAATGGACAGAATCTGGTTAAGGGTTTAGAGAACCTGACACGGGATATGCAAAAAAGCCCAATGGAAGCATTAAAGGTCAGTCAGTGTGACCCGGATGCCTTCAAGCTCGGCGTGAATCTCGCGACAACACCGGGCAAGGTCATCTTTCAAAATGAACTTATCCAATTGATCCAGTACGAGCCGAGTACGCCAAAGGTCCATGCCGCTCCGCTGCTTATCATTCCACCCTTCATCAACAAGTTTTATATCCTCGATTTAGTAGAGAAAAAATCTATGGTCCGTTGGCTCGTGGAAAAGGGCTATACCGTCTTCATGGCATCTTGGGTAAACCCCGATGTAAGTCTCGCCGCCACTAGCTTCGAAGATTACGTCCTCAAGGGTGTGGTCGCCTCCGTCGATGTGGTCAGCGATATCTATAAGACCCAGAAGATCAATGCCGCCGGTTACTGCTCAGGTGGCACGATGTTGGCGGTGGCACAGGCCTATCTGCGTGGCAAGGGTGACGACAGGCTAAAATCCTGCACCTTCTTTGCGGCACAGACCGATTTCAGCGATGCCGGCGATCTCGGCATCTATCTCTCAGACGAGTTGATTCCCTTCCTCGAGTCACACACCAATATGAAGGGTATCTTCGACGGACGCATTCTCGCCATGGGCTTCAATCTGCTACGCGAGAACAACCTGTTCTGGTCGTACTATGTGAACAACTACCTGAAGGGTACAACACCAGACGCCTTCGATATCTTTCACTGGAATAGTGATTCCACAAATATTCCCGCCGAGACGATGAGCTTTTACATACGAAAGATGTATATGGCTAATCAGCTAATTGAACCCGGCGCTATAAAGATAGGTGGGCAGGCAATCGAGCTTGCTGCTATCGACACGCCTAGCTATTTTATCGCCACGATCGCTGATCACATCGTCCCCTGGACGGCGAGTTATCGCAGCAGCAAATATCTGAGCGGCAAGGTTCGATTCGTACTGGGCCAGTCGGGTCATATTGCCGGCATCGTCAACCCAGCCGAGGAAGGCAAGTACAATCATTGGATCAACGACAAACCCTGCCCCGATATGGAATCCTGGCAGAAAGGCGCCACCGAGGTAGAAGGTTCCTGGTGGAATGACTGGGACCAGTGGCTGCAACCACAATCGGGCAACAAGGTCGCTGCCAGAAAAGTCGGCAGTAAGAAATACCCTGCGATAGAAGATGCTCCGGGAAGTTATGTTAAAGTATTTATTTGATCGACTGCATACTACCCTGGAGATCTCGATTGATCACTATCAAGAAGTATCCTAACCGACGTCTCTACGATACCGAGCAGAGCAAATACGTAAACCTGGATTATATCCTCGAGCTTATTCAGGATCTAAAAGACTTCGAGGTAGTAGACTCCAAGACTGGCGAAGACCAGACCAAGAGCATCCTGATTCAGATTATCAGTGAGCAGGAAGGCGACGAAACCCGGTCGCTACTTACCAATACGCTGATGAAACAACTGATCAGATTCTACAACTCCGATATGCAGCCCTTCGTTAGAACCTACCTGGAACAGAGCATCGCAGGCTTTCTGGACCAGCAGGAAACCATGCAACATCTGGTGAAGAACATGGTGGACTCAAACCCTGTGAATCTCATGGGAAAGATTTTCGAAGAGAATATAAAAATGTGGCAACCTCCCCCGCAGAAAGGCGGGAATGACGATAAGTGACTGAACTGGTGTTGTTTTTTATTTTTGCTGCACCGCAAAAAAAATCGTTGACTCGACCTTTTTCCCTCTCTATACTTGTCTTTAACATGTTGCTGCATTGCAACATTAAACGAATTTTACACACTTAAACTGGAGATTGAACCATGTATGACCAAATGACAGAGCAGTTCAAAGAATCCATGAAGCCCGTGAAGGACATGATGGAAATTAACGTGAAGACTATGGAAGCTCTAGCTGAGAAGCAAACCAGTGTTTTCACCGAAGCCTTGGAAGATAGCATGGCTTACACAAAGAGCATTACTAGCCAAACTGACCTGCCTGGCGTGATGAAAGTTCAGAAAGAATTCTCTGAAGATTTTCAGGCAAAGATGATCGAAGCATCGAAAGACGTCTATGCCGTTCTGACAGAGGCGCAAGACAAAGCCGCTGAGATCTTCAAAGCCGCTTACACTCAGGCAGCTGCCATGACTCCTATCATGCCAACACCAGAGCCCAAAGCAGCCAAGTCTAAAGCAGCTGCAAAGTAAGAAAGTAGAAAGTAGTTTGGCAAACAGGCTCGATGCAGATGGAGCCTGTCTTTGCTTTTTCAGACCCATTCCCCAGATCCGCGCAGATTAAGATGTAATGTCCGACCCTCAGCGCATTCAATATTCTTCCTCCGACGGACTCGAACTCGTTGCCTTCAGCTATGGTCCAAGTGACGCAGAACTGACGATTCTTTGCATGCATGGGCTTACACGCAATCATAAAGATTTCGAAATGATGATTGCCGCATTAGACCCTGGCTACCGTTTCGTCGCCGTCGATGTAAGAGGTAGAGGCAAATCTGCCTACGACCCAAACCCCTATAATTACAAACCCCTGACCTATGCCTTCGACATGGTTATACTCTTGGATAAGCTGAAGTTGGATAAGGTCGTTCTGATCGGGACATCAATGGGCGGATTGATGTCGATGATTCTGATGAAGTCCATACCGAAACGCATACTGGGCGTCGTGCTAAACGATATCGGTCCGGCATTGAGGAAGCGCGGTATAGCACGCATCATCAGTTATGTTGGCAAGACCAAGCCCTTTGAGAATTGGGGAACCGCGGCAGCCAGTATCGCCTTCTACAATGAAATGACTTTCCCCAAGAATACTCCGGAGGACTGGTTGCTTGCCGCCAAGCGCACATGCCGGGAGACGGAATCTGGCGAGATAGTGTTCGATTATGATCCATTGATCTATAAGGCATTTCGCATGAATCGAATCACTTTCGCGACCACGTATCTGGCCTGGCGTTTGTTCGATGCGATGCGCGCAGTACCTCTGTTGCTAATCCGTGGCGAACTTTCGGATCTATTGAGCGCTAATGATGCAAAGCGCATGCTTAGAAGACACGGTAACGCTAAACTCCTGACCCTAAAAAACATTGGGCACGCCCCGATGCTGGATGAGCCCGAGTCCGTGCAGGAGATCGGTTCCTTTCTGCGGCAATTCACGGAAACCTAAGCCCAGGCCGCCTAACGCCCGAGTGCTTACCAGCAAGCTGGTAGGCAGAGTGCTGGCGGTGTCCATGGGGCTGTATCCTGGTAGGGCAATTCGCTCGAGTAAGCGCGTGCGAACAAGTATCGCCGTGACTATCATCGGTACGATAATCCCCCAGAGAAGGATCCAATGATTTCCTGCCGTGTAAGCGGCAACTAGGGCAAGCGCCTCTTCTCCGAGGCCGCTAATGTAGGCGTCGGTAACAGTGGTTGGGTCAAAATTCATTCTGATTCACTCTCGGCTCACTGCCTCGCACTCGCCGGCGCCATCTTCCACTCGTGCTCAATAACCTCTGGCACTACCTTGACGCCTGTGCTGAATTTTAGTGGCTCAACTGTGCCGCTAGGGAATGCTAGCTCGACATAGTAGGCAGTAAAGCCGGTCTCGGGCGGGTCGAGCTTTATCTGATAAACGCCGGGTTCTTTTTCGCTCAGGGCAGTCGAGGTGTAGGCGCGGCCGATTTGCGCCTGCATAAAGTTTCGCTCGCTCGGGTTGCTCGCCTGCCACAAAAGTACCTCAAGGGGTTCGTCGAGTGTAAAGACTGTTATTGTTCCGTCGCCAGCGACCTCCCAGTTGTAACGCGGCATCTGCACGTTTTTCACCACGGCGTGATACCACGCATCGACGCTGTCCATAACGTCGGTGTCCGCCATGCTGTGGTTGGAGTTGGGAACATAGCGCAGGTGTTTCTCACCGACCAGTTCATCCCAATAGAAGCGCCAGGAGTCGGGGATGAAGAACTCGTCTCCGGTGGAGTTGAGCAAAAACTTCGGCAAGGTGAGGCGGTCGCGGTACTCAAAGGGCTCGACGATTTTCATCAGCTCGGCGAATTCGGGGGTGCCCATCCAGGCGATATTGCCGTTTAGCACGTAGTCACTCACGGCAAGAGAGTAGGCGCCGTAGACGCTAAAGTGATGCTTGAAGCTTTCTTCAAGATTGAGCACGTCGATCACAATCGGCATGATAGCGATGACACGGGGATCGACTGCGGCAGTAGTCCATGTTGTCCAGCCGCGCTTGGAACCGCCGGCCACGACAAACTGATCGACTGTGGCTGCGGGGCTCGCCTCGGTCTGCATCAGGTCGGTGATGGTATCCATCGCGCGCACGGCGGCTTTGGTCATAGGTAGACGCAGGGGCCACTTATCATCGCCGGTGCGCAGATACTTATCCCAGGTGTAGGCGATGATGCCGTCTTCGCTGCGCCTGCGCCCATCGTCATCGGCGAACACGAGGGGCTGGCTCGGTACGCCGTAGAGTGTTGACACTGCGGTACCGGTCTGCAGCGCGCGCTTAATATCGCTTGCGGGCGCAGCACTGCGGCGAACCCCCTCGTTGCTGCCACCGGTAAGGTAAAGAAAGCCGATGTCGCTAGTGACGTTGGCGGGCACTGTAACTACCAGCTCATGCACCCACAGCGGCAGATTCACCTCGGCCTCGGTGAGCCACTGCTGGCTGACCATCTCGACGATATAGGTCTTATAAGCCTCGCCCCGAACCTCGCCAGAGACAATCTCGACGACTTCGTAGCGGTAGTTGTCATCGGGTGCTTGCACATAACGGTCTAGCGCGGTGAATTCGAATCCTGCGCTCGCGGCGAACGCGGGCAAGGTAATAAATGCAAGCAGAAGGGTAAGCAGCCGCGCGAATAACCCGCGAGCGTAATCAGGTTTCTTTGCAAGATTCATTGGGCAGTCTCCGTTCGAGTGCAGGAAAATAGTCTCTAGATGATTCCACGAAAATGATAGGAAGTGAAGTGCGCAGGCAGGCTCGCGAAAAGCGGAATCCGCGAGCAGAGTACGCTGGCAGATGGCAGACTTCGATAGAAGGGCTGGATAGAAGGGTTCAACAGAAGAGTTCGATAGAAGGGTTGGATAGCAGGATCAGATAGAGGAATGCGTTGTTTGGTGGAACTCTGGAGCTAGAGCCGCTCTATCGCCACGGCGGCGCGTGATCCAAAATCAACAATCTTGCACCAGACGCGCAGGCCAAAATGATTGGCTGAGCCCAAGGCTATCTCGGCTTCTTGCTTGTGCGTAATTTCATCCTCCCGGCAGTTTGCGAGCAGGTCTCTGAGCTCTGGAAAAAGATTCTCTCGGTCTAGGCGCTCTATTTGTTGCAAATAATGCTCATCAACAAACGTTTCAACAGCTGCGATGGTGGCATAAATCGCTCGCGCTCCGAATAAGCTTGGCAGAGCGCCAGTGACAAAGCCGGCTACGCGCCACAATGGCAACAGGCGGCTGCGAGACTTGGCAGGAATTACAGAGTCTATCTTCTGAAGGTGATCCTGCTCTGTCAGCAAATGATGTTCAGCGAAGCGTCTAATCGACGCGTCCTTGCTCGCCCAAAGTATTCCGCGGTAAATGGCGACCGCGCCGGTCTCGCCCGCTTGATCGGAACGCAATTCGCCCAATAGCCAGGCGGGTAGCTGCTTGCTGTCAAGTTGCGTTATTGCAGTGTCAGTCATGGCATTTGATTCCTGTGCTGAGCCTTTTGTTTAATATTGGCAAAGCGGACACCAGTAAAGACGGCGCGACGAAATCGCCTCTTTGAGAATGGTTTCTCCGCAGGTGTAACAGTCCTGATTCTCTCGCGAGAAAACCGTGTGGCGATACTGTCCCCGCCGAAGCCCCTGCTGCTTAAGTTTTTTGACCAGTGCGGGCGCATTGGTTATGCCGCCCGTTGCATACGCTTGCTGGCTAATTTTGAGAGTGCTTCGGGCTAGATCGTTAATTTGTTTTTTGGCCAAGTCGCAGGGCCGCGCGCGCGGGTTTATGTTGGCATCAAACAAAATTTCGGAGCGAAGATAATTACCAACACCTGCGAGAAATGCCTGATCGAGATACAGAATGCCGACAGAGCGTTTTATAAACTTAGGCGACGAGAGCCGCGATGCGATCTCTTGCCAAGTAAGCTCCGGCGACAAAATGTCTGGGCCGATTTTGGTGAGAAACGGATGCTGCGCAATGCCGTCGGCGTCTAACACATCAATTTCCGAGGCGCTGTAGAGCAGTGCGCTGTGGGTAGCTGTGTGCAAAGCAAGCCTGAGTGAGCGATTCGTCTTAGGCAGTGTTCCCTGCTTCACAATATACCAGCGCCCATAAAGCTGGTTGTGAGAGTAAATGCTGAGCCCATTATCGAAATGGGTCAGGAGCGCTTTGCCACGCGTTTCGAGTGCAGTTACCTCTCTCGACTGCAGATCAGATTCGAATGGCTTTAAGTGTGGGAAAGCGAATTCGATACTGTTGATGGTCTTGCCTTCGAGCACTTTGGCTATTTTGTCAGCTGCTCGGCGTATTTCGGGGCCTTCGGGCATAGGGCTTCTGCCAATCGCGTTTTTTGTAAAAACGTCTAGAGGCGATGACTAGATCGCTTTGCGCATCAATTGAGGCCCATGTTTCCTAGTTTGATGGTCGCCTAGTTAAATAACAGGAGCCTGATTTGATTTTGATCAAGTTAGCGGTTTTTCACGCATCCATACTTTAAGCGAAATTCATTAAGGAATTTTCAGGAGGCTGCATGTTTGAATCCAACACGATCGCCGTCGTCATCGACCCCGAAATCGATAATAGAGCCGTTGTAGAAAAAGCCATTGCGATGTCGCTCGTGAGTCGGGCAAAGCTCGAGTTTATCTACTCGGAGTATGTGCACTACTTAGAAGATGGGTATTTTTACGACCCAGTTGTCGCTAAAACGCTGCGCGAAGAGCACAGTGAGGTCAACGCAAAGAAGGCCGACGCACTCGCCCAGCTAGCGCGCGATGCAGGCTTAAGTGTTAACGTGGTTGCTCTTTGGGGAAGTCCTGCACACAGGTCGCTGGTTGAGCGCATCGCTGCCACCCAGCCGTCTCTCGTTATAAAGAGCACCTCGCACCACAATCGCCTCGCGCGCATTTTTCTTGCGAATGAAGACTGGGAGCTTGTTAGGCATTGCCCGGTACCTTTACTTCTGGTGAAGGGGCTGCCTTGGTCAGAACCGCCCATATTCGTCGCAGCCGTTGACCCCGACCACCTGCGCGACAAGCCAGAAAGCTTAGACCAAAAGCTCGTTGCCCATATGCTGGAGTTGCGTGATCGATTTGGCGGTGAGGCACATCTCTATCATTACGATTGGCTGCCACCCCTGTCTGGTCTTTATCCTCTGAGAATCGATGCTGGAAGTGAATCCGCAAAGCTTGCCGAACTTGGAGCAATGCATGGTATAGACCCAGCCCACTGTCACTGGACTGATGTGGTTATAAACGATTCGCTGCCTGCGCTGATCGAGGAGGTCGATGCGGCGGTGGTGGTCATGGGCGCCATCTCTCGCTCTGCGATAGATAGGGTGTTTGTGGGCAGCACGGCCGAACGGCTTTTGGATGAGCTGGTGTGTGATGTACTGGTTGTTAAGCCAGATTAGGCGCTGCCCCTCGCGGCCAGCGCCCGTTCAGTGTGAGGCTGATGCAGCGCTTAAACTCGCTTCGTAACTCTGCTCTTTGATGGGCCAGTGGAGTAAAGCAGCGAGCAGACCGAGCGCAGCGCCCGACAGCCAGATGCCGTCGTAGTTGCCGGTGGTTTCGTATAGATAACCACCCAGCCAGACCCCGCTGAAGCTACCTAACTGGTGGCTGAGAAACACGAGCCCGTATAGATAGGGCATATGCCTCACACCAAAAAATTGTGCGACAAGACCCGAAGTCGGAGGGATTGTAGAAAGCCATAAGAAGCCCATCGCTGCGCTAAAGCCTAAGATGCTAAACAGTGACGGCGGTAGCAAGAGGAAAGCCAAAATAGCAATCGCACGTGCAACATATATCACAGACAGCATAGTGTGTTTTGGGCGTTTGCCACTTGCAACGCCCGAATAGTAGGCGCCGAAAATATTACACAATCCAATCGTGCCGATGCTCCATGCCCCTACCTGCGGGGTAAAGCCAAGGTCGACGACATAGCCCGGCATATGCACCGTAATGAAGGCGAGGTGGTAGCCACACACATAGAAACCGACGAGTAAAAGAACATAAGAGCGGACAGCAAGTGCCCTGCGAGTTAGCTGCCAAAGACTAATCTCTGCTGTTCCCGCTGGCGCTGCGCCTGCTTCGTTGCCGTAGCGGGCGAGGGGGATCACAAAGACAGCCATGCCGAATCCCAGCAAGCCCATTAGCTGTAAAGCCCCCAGCCAACCCAGCCAATTGATGAATACCTGCGCTGCCGGCACAATTAAGAACTGGCCCGCGCTGCCTGCAGCGGTGCCAATCCCTAGCGCCCAGCCCTGTTTCTCGGCAGGGACTGCGCGGGCGATTGCGGGCAGAACGATGCCGAACGAGGTGCCAGCAATTCCGGCGCCTATCATCACGCCGGCTGTCAGGTTAGTGCTAAGAGCGGTGGTGCTGGACGCCATACCTAGCGTGCCCAAGCCATACAAGGCAATACCGCCAAGCAAGACTTTGGTGGTGCCGAAGCGGTTGACGAAGCCTCCGGCGATTACTGCGCTTACGCCCCATGATAAGTTTTGTATCGCCAGAGCGAGTGCTAAAACATCGCGTCCCCAGCCGTTGGCCTCGCTCATTGGTTGCAAGAATAGGCCAAAGCCAGACCGCAGGCCGAATGAAAGCATCAGCAGCAGGCAGGCGCTGATCAGGACAGGCATGTAGCTGTTTGGGCTCTGGGTAGTGTCGCTCATTTGGATGTGCCTGTTTTTAAAAGCTGAGAATAGGTAATCGGTGCAGAGAAGAGTAACTGGTTTTTCAAAAATGGCGAACTTTGTTCATGTGTGTATTGTAAACTTTATTCTTAGGGGTAAACCTTGCTAAGGTAGCGTCCGTGTTGCGCAGTCGACTAAAAGCGTTTGCTTCAGGCTGGCTTGCGACAGCGCCATTAGCAGGCTTTTAAAGCAGTATTTAAAACAGTATTCAGAACAGTAGTTTAAGACGGTAGGAATGAGATAAATGGTAAAGGTTTTATTCAAGGATCATGCAGGACGTGAACAATCGGTTGAGGCTGCCACGGGCGTCTCGGTCATGCAGGCGGCGGTCTCTAATGGAGTAGTGGGTATCGATGCAGATTGCGGAGGTTCGTGTTCCTGCGCGACCTGTCATGTATACGTGGACGAGGCGTGGGTCGACAAATTGGCCGCAATAGACCCTAACGAAGATGCGATGCTGGGCCTAAGCAGTGATCGCCGTGAAAACTCGCGTCTCTGCTGTCAAATCACCCTTAGCGCGGAGCTCGATGGTCTGTCGGTAACCACGCCAGAATTTCAGTTTTAATCCGGTTCTCTATCCGAATGGTTATCACGGAATGCTATTCCGCCAGATGCCACGACTAAAGTAAACTGCGTAATATGACCTGCCAACAAGGCGCAGGCCAGTGAGAGTTGAGAGAGATTATTATGAGCGACATCCCTGCCACGTCTGAATTAGACCGCCGCCCCGAGAGTAAGTGGAGCATGGTCGGCAAAGACCCCTATGCAATGCCTATCGATAAAATCGACCTCGCACACCCCGGCATCTGGCAAGAGAATGAGTTTCTGCCTTTTCTGAAGCGTCTACGAGAAGAGGCCCCCGTGCATTATTGCGCTGAATCGGCCACAGGCCCTTATTGGTCGGTAATGAAGTACAAAGACATTATGACGGTAGATACGTCGCCGCATATCTTCTCTTCGGAACCAACGATCGGTATTGTGGACTCCTTCGAAGAGTTCACGGTTCCCTCGTTTATCTCGATGGATCCACCCAAGCATGATGAACAGCGCCGGGTTGTGCAGGGCGTTGTCGCGCCCACTAATCTGAAATCCCTAGAAGGACTCATTCGGCAGCGCGCCGCTGGCATACTCGATGATCTCCCGATTGGCGAAGAGTTCGACTGGGTCGAGCGAGTCTCAATAGAGCTGACAACGCAGATGCTTGCGACGCTGTTCGACTTTCCATTCGAAGACCGTCACAAACTGACCTTTTGGTCTGACGCTGCGACCGCGATTCCGGGTGGCGGCATCATCAGTAGCAATGAGGAGCGATGGGAGGCGATGCAGGACTGTCTTGCCACGTTTACACGGCTATGGAACGAGCGTGTGAATGCGGAACCTGGGAATGACCTCATCTCGATGCTGTCACATGGCGAAGCTACAAAAAATATGCCGCCGATGGAATACCTCGGCAACATCTTGCTGCTGATTGTTGGTGGCAATGACACTACCCGAAATTCCATTACAGGTGGCGTACTTGCGCTAAATCAATTCCCCGAAGAATACGACAAACTTCGTGCCGATCACTCACTAATTCCGAATATGGTCTCTGAAATCATTCGCTGGCAGACGCCGCTCGCCTACATGCGGCGCACGGCGAAAGTTGATACCGAGTTAAACGGGCAAAAAATTAAAAAGGGTGAGAAGGTAATCATGTGGTACGCGTCGGGTAATCAAGACGACGAGGTTATTGAGAATCCTGAGCGCATGATTGTCGATCGCCCTAATGCGCGCCAGCATCTCTCGTTCGGCTTCGGCTTACATCGTTGCATGGGTAATCGCCTTGCCGAGATGCAGCTGCGCATAGTCTGGGAAGAGATAATGAATCGCTTCGACAAAATCGAAGTAGTCGGTGAACCCGAGCGAATCTACTCTAGCTTTGTCAAAGGCTATTCTACAATGTCTGTGATACTGCACCCCAAAGCGTCTTAGTTTTCAGCGGTTGAACCGTCGAGGCTCTCAAGTGCCGAGTCTCGACGCATCGCAGGCTTCGCCTCTAGGTCGGCAAGTGGCTGCTAAGCAGTCACGTCCGACCAAGGCTTACGAATCACACGCACGTTTTCCTTACGCAGTGTGTAGCCGCAGCCATCAAAATGCTCGAGCACCTCGATACATAAATTGCGGCCAATCCCCGTTTTGTCTCTGAAGTCGATCACGCTAAACCCATAGCCCTCACTCGCTGTCATGAGTTCGTTCGCGGTGGTTGCAAGTTCTGCCAGCGTGGCGGGCATATAAAATCTATTGTCTGCTATTTTCACTACTATTCCCGAGCGCGCGCAGTGCTGCAGAATCCGCTCGACCGCTTTGAGCGGAATCCCTGTTGCGTCGACAATCTCTCGGGTTCGCGGCGGTGTGATGCCGCCGCGCGCGAGTAGCGGCGCTATTTTTATATCGAACTCCTGGCGTTCTTTACTGACCTGAGCACGGTGTGTAGCGAGCGCAACAAAGCCTCCTTCGCGGCGCAGGCTGCCTTTCGATAGAAGCGTAGCGATGAATCCTGCGAGCACCGGCGCAGGGACGCTCGGTTGCAAGGCGCGTGCGATTGCTGATTCGAGTAATCCTGCTTCACTGGGCTGCTCGGCATGAAAATTCTGCAGCACATCGGTGAGTCGCGCAGTCAAAGAATCCGCGACTGGCGCGCCGAAAAGACGAGGAAAGCGGGCACCGTCGATAGGCACCTCTATAGGCGCGGGTGACTGTTGCCGTGCTTGCTCAAGGCAGGCGTCGATAGCCGCTGGCGCGAGATTGCGCACGAGCGCAAATTGCTCGAGCGCGATGCCATAGGGTGCGACAGCAAGGGCCGCCTCGATAGCGGCGCGGCTTTCGTTCTGATACGCCCTCAGCAGGGCGAGTCTCTCAGGACTAGCTCTGCCCCGCTTAGGCACCTCTGTGTCAATGACTTTGCCACCGCCTAGCGAAAACTTAGCTGCCGGGTCGCGGATTATAAAACGGTCGCCCCAATGGCAGGCAATCGGCTCGTCGAGGCTTAATTGATAGAGGGAGGCATTTTCATCGAGTTTGCGCACGCGGGCGAGGCGATGCGCAGCGCCAATGTGAAGGTGATAGTCGACGCCAGACTTTAGCGGCGTTGCCGAATCGAGAAGGGTCAGATGTGTATCGATGCGAATGACACTGCGTTTAGCTGCGCCTAGCCAATCCCCGCGCGCGATGTCATCGTGGCCAATACTGACGCTTAATGCCGCGCGTTGACCAGCACTGAGGGTCTCACATTCGTTCCGGTCGATACGTATCCCACGGACTCGCACTTGCTCGCCTGTGCGGCAATGAACGAGGAGATCTCCCTGTTTAATTCTCCCTGCTGCTAAGGTCCCAGTCACGATCGTGCCGATGCCCTTGGCCGTGAAGCTACGATCGACAGAGAAGCGCGGATGCTGATCGAGCGAGTCGTTATCTATCCGCTGTTGAAAAGCGAGCGCATTCAAATGCTCGGTGAGTTCGGGAACGCCCGCGCCGCTGAGATTGTCTATTCGAAAGAGAGGTGCCGCACTGAGGCTCGTGCGCGCAAGCAACGCTGCAACCTCTGCCTCGACAGCAAGAAGTCTTTCCGGCGAACAGTGATCAATTTTGGTCAGCGCGATCGCGCCCCTGGCGATGCCTAACAGATCCAGAATAGCGAGGTGTTCGCGCGTCTGCGGCATGATGCCGTCGTCGACGGCAATAACCAGCAGCGCGGCGTTAACCGCGCTCACGCCCGCGAGCATGTTGTTAATAAAATCACTATGCCCTGGTACATCGACGAAGCCGAGTGTTGTCGCGCTTTGCGATTCGCCGCCCGAATGGCGGTAGGCGAAGCCTGTATTGATGGTTAAGCCCCGCGCTTTTTCTTCGGCGAGTGTGTCAGTGTCGGTGCCTGTGAGCTGCTGCACAAGAGACGTCTTGCCATGGTCGACATGGCCTGCCGTGGCGATAACAAGGAATTGGCGTGGTGAATTGACTGCGTTCATCGTGGTTACTGCTGTTTTGTGACTCAAGCTTAAGCCAAATAAACACGTGTTGTTGGAGAGTCCAAGCCCGCACCATAACGGTAAAGGCACGCTACGGCAAGGCGCGCCGACGTGCCTATTCAGTTTAGTTAAGCGCCGCGGGACGTGCTCGAGCGATAGCGATAACAAAGCAGGCGAAGATTGCAGCGGCGAGTAAGAAACCCGCATTAAAAAAACCATTCGCAAGGTTCACAATGCCTAGGCCAATCGCGCCAGAGAAGAGGGCGTAGTAGGCAAAGGCGAGCAGAGTTTTGTGAATGACAGCACCTTCCTTGCCGACTAATCCCACGACCGCCGACGCTGCCACCACATTGTGCACGCAAATAATATTGCCCGCGGCGCCACCTACAGCCTGCAGCGCGACAATCCAGAGAGGGTCGTAGCCGATACGCTCACCCACTCCAAACTGAAAAAGAGAAAACATCATATTGCTCACGGTGTTGCTGCCCGCAACGAAAGCGCCGAGGCCGCCGATAAAAGGTGAGAAAAGAGGCCACGCTGATCCGGTAAGTTCCGCGACGCCCTCGGCTAGTGCTAGCGGCATCTGTTCGTAGCCGGCGGCGCCACTGCTCGAATTAATAAAGACCTGCACCATCGGAACGGTAAAAATAAGCGCCATCGAGGCGGGCGCAAGGGTTTTTAACGAGTCGGCTATGCCGCGGGAAAATTGGGTAAATGGAAGCCGGTGCAAGCCAATGGTAATAACGGAGGCAAGGATAAAGATGCTGCCCGGCGACCATAGTGGCTGAAACGACGCTGATATTGAGCTGCCCAAAAGCTGTGGCCAGGCCCATGTCACTAGCGGATGCGCGCTGCGCAGCACTGATTCGAGATCAAGTATCCGCAGCCGTGTAATCACCAGCAGCACAGCAATGACCACATAAGGAGACCAGGCGCGCAACAGGCTCATCGTCGGCGCAGAGTCCTCACTGTCCTGATTGGCAGGGGCGGCTAGAGAACTGCTCCAGTCGGGATCCCATGCCGAGCGCTCAGGGAAGTGCCATTCGCTTCCGGCGGCAGGCATGAGAAAACCTCGTTTAGCTGCTGGCACGACGATGGCGAGGCCGATAATACCGCCAAACATAGAAGGGAATTCGGGGCCGAGTAAGCTGGCAACGATAAGATAGGGCAGTGTCATCGCGAAGGCAGCGAAAAGCGCAAAGCGCCAGATTGCGAGACCTTCGGCAAAGCTTCGATTCACGCCAAAGAAGCGTGTCATCGTAGCGACGACTAATAAAGGAATAAAGGTGCCGGCGATTGCGTGGATTAGTGCGACGCGCGCGGCGATATTGGCTAGAAATAGATCCCAGCGCTCAAAGCCGAGGTTGGCTGCAAATTCTGCCATATCGGGGTCTGCCGAGAGCCCAGTGCCAAGACCAACAAGGATAGGGGTGCCCATCGCGCCGAACGACACAGGTGTGCTTTGAATGATCATTCCTGCAACCACAGCGGCCATAGCAGGGAAGCCCAAGCCAACCATAAGCGGCACCGCAACGGCGGCCGGCGTGCCAAATCCCGCCGAGCCTTCGATAAACGAGCCAAACAACCACGCGATAATGATTACCTGGATGCGCCGGTCGGGCGTGATATCCGAGAAGCCTGCGCGGATAGCACGCATCGCGCCACTTTGTTGCAGGGTGTTGAGCAGCAAAATGGCACCAAAGATAATGTAGATGAGCGTGGCGGCGATGATCAGGCCGTTAACGCTTGCGGCGAGTACTTGTATGCCGGACACCTCCCAGACGCCAATGGCGAGTCCCGCAACCATGAGATAAGCGATGGGCATGGCGCGGCTGGCCGGCCAGCGAAGGACGACGAGCAGAACCCCGACGACTAAAATGGGCGTAAACGCGAGTAGGGCTAAAAGACTGCTGCTCATGTTCTCAATCCTTCTTAATGAGGTTTGGTGAGAGGATGACGAGAGTCGCGGATAGTTTCGTCTTACTTTTTTAGTCTGCCTCTCGAGCTTCCTGTGCGCGTGCGCCTCGCAGGATGTTAACCATGCCGTAGTTTCCTTCGTGGCAGGCGTATTCGTAGAGCTGACCGGCAACCTTTGTCATTTCAACAATCGCGATAACCTTGTCAGTGAATGTTGTCGGGTCATCGACAGTGAACTCATAGTCGACGGTGTCGGCAGCGGTTCTTGTAAAACGCTCTGTCAGCACTTTATCGAACGCGGTGCCATGCGCGTTGAAGCTTGTCGTCAGGTCATTGAAATTTTTGGTAATAACCACAAGCGTATCGCCGTCCCAGTATCCGCGAGAGTCGCCGGTCCACAGGCGAATATCATCGTGAAGAGTATGGTGTGCAGCCGCCGTTTCGGCGAGCGGCACTACACGTGCATCGTGAATCATTTCGGTTAGGAGTACCACGTGCTCTTTGCTCTGAAAAATCTGCACATTGTTGTTGTAAAGGCTTGGGATAAACGGGGGGCCAGAATTGAAGCCGACAATGCAGCGTTCGGAAAGGCCGCGGTCCTCTGGGCCATCAGTACCAATTCCACCTGCAAGTATTCGCGCTGGCCGTGATTCGCCAGTATCTTCACCGCCGTAGTTGCCCTGCTGATTAATCGCTGAGTCTGCAAAAGGGGGGAGTTGGCCGTTTTTCGGGTAGACGAGATGCGAGGTGCGCTGCAGTCCGCCAATGCCCGCGTTTTCTATCCAGAAATCGTTATAGGACTCATCCACCCCAGCGATGGGCAAGGCGCTGTCTGAATTCGCATCTCGTGCTGCCGCTAGGGCTTCTATGCGACTAATTTCTGCGTCGAACAAATATTCACGTTCGCCAAATTGGCTGGGCCTAATCATTGGCCGGTCGGAGGAGAAATTCCATACTCCCTGTAAATCCGGCTGTCCCCATTCGGTTCTCGCGGGCGTGTCATCTTGTGCTGGGGCAGACATGGAATAGCAGCAGGCGACAAAGGCGAGGACTAGCGAGCGACTCGTTACTTTCTCGTAAGCGCCCGAGGAGAGTGTTGGTTTCCGTGCGGCAGAGAGTGGATATATCAGTGAATTAACTAGCGCTGTGCGAATGGTCATTGGAGCTCCTTCGAGTAGAGTCTTATTGTTTTGAAAGTACCCGAATATGCCGCTTTGCACAATTATTTAGTACCTTACTAATTTTCCCGGCGTTTTAAGTGTGCGATACCCGCGCCAATCGAAAGACCGTTATCTCAGCAAAATGACTCGGCGCTAATAAAAAACCCCGAGATCGCTTCACGCGACAACGAGGTTTCTTATTCCACTTTTCAGTCTCACTGCAATCGGGAGCTGCTCAATCGCCTGTTATTTATTGCGTAGCCTGGCCTGCGCTGCCGCAAGTCGGGCAATAGGTACTCGGGGTGGTGAGCAACTGACGTAATTGAGACCTGTGCGATGGCAGAAATCGATCGACATAGGGTCGCCCGCATGTTCGCCACAGATGCCAAGCTTGATGTTAGGTTTCGTCTGACGGCCGCGTTCAACCGCGAGTTCGACAAGTTTGCCGACGCCCGTTTGATCTAGGCTCGCGAATGGATTCTGGTTATAGATCTCTTTGCTCTGATACTGGTCGTAAAATAAACCCATATCGTCTCGGCTCAGGCCCAAGGTCGTTTGAGTGAGGTCATTGGTGCCAAAGCTAAAGAAGTCTGCTTCATGCGCGATCTCATCGGCGGTGATTGCTGCACGAGGCACCTCGATCATCGTGCCTACCAGATAGTCGATCTTGACCTTGTGCTTTTTCATCACCTCGGCGGCCACGCGGTGCACGATCGCAAGCTGGTCGGCGAGTTCGGCGCGGAAACCGACGAGGGGAATCATAATCTCGGCTTTAATCTTGATTGCCTTCTTACCTTTGCTCACTTGTGCGGCTGCTTCGAAAAGGGCGCGCGCCTGCATTTCAGTGATCTCTGGGTAGATAATTCCAAGTCGACAGCCGCGGCAGCCGAGCATGGGGTTCTCTTCGTGGAGGGCTTTAATGCGATCGATGACGAAATCGAAAGGCACGCCGAGTTTCTCTGCTAACTGGCGACGAACGACGTCGTCGTGGGGTAAAAACTCATGTAGAGGCGGATCGAGTAGGCGAATCGTCACCGGGCGACCTTCCATCGCTTTGAACAGGCCGATGAAGTCTTTTTTCTGGAATGGCAAAAGCTTTTTGAGGGCAGACCGGCGTTGTACTTCGTCGGCAGCAAGAATCATTTGGCGCATGATGTCGATGCGCTCGCCGTCGAAGAACATGTGCTCTGTTCGGCATAGGCCGATGCCTTCGGCGCCGAAAGCTACTGCCTGTTTCGCCATCGCTGGCGTGTCGGCATTGGTGCGAACATTGAGTGTACGGTGCTTGTCGGCCCAGCTCATTACCGTCTGGAACAGCTCGTAGGTGTAGCTCTTATTGGCTTTGAGGCCGCCTTCGAGCACGCGTTTCACTTCAGAATCGGCGCTTTCGATCATGCCTTTGTAAATAAGGCCAGTGCTGCCGTCTATCGAGATGTAATCGCCTTCTTTGAGAACGACTTTACCCGCGGTGAGGGTCTTTTTCTCGTAGTTGATTACCACTTCGCTAGCGCCGCAGATACACACTTTGCCCAACTGGCGAGCGACAAGGGCCGCATGTGACGAGACGCCGCCGCGAGATGTCAGTATTCCCTGAGAGTGCAGCATGCCTTTGAGGTCATCAGGCGAGGTTTCATTGCGGCACAGGACTACCTTATTGCCCTTGCGCGTTTCAGCTTCGGCAGTCGCTGCGGTAAAGGCTATGCGACCTGTCGCAGCGCCTGGGCCTGCAGGGAGGCCTTTACCAATAATCGGCGCTGCTTTGAGCGCTTTAGGGTCGAAAACGGGGACAAGCAGTGAGTCGATAGACTCTGCAGGGATTTTCAAGAGCGCAGTTTCTTGGCTCATGAGACGCTCGCGCTGCATTTCGACGGCGATACGGACGGCGGCTAGGCCGGTTCGCTTGCCATTTCGAGTTTGCAGAATGAACAGACGACCCCCTTCGATTGTGAACTCGAAGTCTTGCATGTCTTTGAAGTGCTTCTCTAATTTGTTGCGTACTTTTTCGAGATCGCGGTAGCTCTGTGGCAGTTCGTCCGCGAGCTTTGCGATCGCGTTTGGCGTTCGCACGCCTGCGACAACGTCTTCGCCTTGGGCGTTGATGAGGTATTCACCGTAAAACACTTTCTCGCCATTGGCTGGATCGCGGGTAAAGGCGACGCCCGTTGCGCTGTCGTCTCCTGCATTACCAAACACCATGGCTTGAATGTTTACTGCGGTGCCCCACTCGGCAGGAATTGCGTATTGCTGGCGGTAGAGAATCGCACGTTCATTGCGCCATGAGCTAAACACGGCGCTCGTCGCGCCCCAAAGTTGTTCGAACACATCCTGCGGGAAAGCAGAACGGGTGCGTTTGCGAATCAAGACCTTGTACTGGTCGACGAGCGCTTTCAGGTTTTCGGTGCTCAAGTCGCTATCGGTCTCAACTTTGAGTTTACGCTTCATCTTCTCGAGGATTTCGTGGAAGGGGTCTTCTTCCTCTTCCGAGCGCGCTTGCACACCCATCACGACATCGCCGTACATTTGAATAAATCGCCTGTAGCAGTCCCAAGCGAAACGCGGATTGCCGGAGATCTCGGCGAGGCCTTCAACCGTTACGTCGTTGAGCCCGAGGTTGAGGATTGTGTCCATCATGCCAGGCATCGAGTCGCGCGCACCAGAGCGAACAGAGACTAGCAGCGGGTTGCTGCGCCCGCCAAAGCTCTTACCCAGCTGGGTTTCGATTTGTTTGATCGCTTTCAGAACCGATTTAGAGAGAGAGGCTGGGTAATTTTTGCCGTTGTCGTAATAGTAACCACAGACTTCGGTGCTGATCGTGAACCCTGGAGGAACAGGAAGACCTATCGACGCCATTTCGGCAAGGTTTGCGCCTTTGCCGCCTAGCAGGTCACGCATCGTGGCATTGCCATCGGTTTTCTTACCAAACGCGTAAACGTAATTTGTTGAGATACTTTTTTTAGCGGTCCCTTTCTTCGTCGAGGCTTTTGTTTTTACTTGTTTTTTTGCTACGGCCTTAGTGGTTTTGCTCATGACTCTCGGTTACCTTCAAATAAGCTACTAGCCCGCATTGATAAGAGCTCACCTCAAGCGATATCGCCGCAATACCCTCTAACCAAGAGTCTGAGCTCGGATTGGATATTGATACGTTGAGGTTGGAGTCTGCTAGCGGGTTGTTTTCTTAGGTCGCGAATACGAGCACGTCGTATCCGAAAAGAATGAGAATAAATCAATGGCCTTCCAAAATCTAGCGCTTAAACGCCACTTTAAAAAAGTGATTTAGACAAGTTAGCGAGAGAAGTGAGAGAAATCTGCTTTTTTTCAGGTCTAATCTGTAACTCCCTAATTAAATATCCCAAATTTCGAGCCTGTTTCGCGCCTACAGCCAGAGTGGATAGAGAGAAAGGGCACCAATGCAGAAGCGCAACAATCGAGGGTTGAGAAGAGATGGCCGTGCCAGGCGCCAGGAACAAATCGGAGAGATACTCGGCTTATTGCCGAGATCATCTGAAAGAATTTAATAATGAACTTTGTGATGAGGCGTCACAACTTATTTGTGGATGGAGAGGCGGGGCGTTCGTTGCCCTCATGCTGTTGACAAAGATTGCAACGTTTCGGTATGCCTTGCAGGCAAATAACCCCTCAGCCTCGCTAGCTCTTTTGGCCTATATATTGCCTATTATGGTAGGGGTGGTGTTCTCCATTGCGGTAAGTTTTTACTCTGCCATGAAAAAGTATAGTCCAATTGTTATAGACACGATTGGTGCCATGTGGCTGCTGAGTTTTGGATTGTTTAGCTCTGTGTTGTTCGACAATGTTGGCACGCAAATCGAGAGAGATGGTCAGTAGCACTCTAGCGTCGCAAATGAATTTCATGCCACTGATCGTTGCCGCATTTTCCTACCATGCAGCGTATCAGGTCACAATCATTAGAAATCTGTTGTTTGTCATTTTATTTTCTGCGCTAATTTATTGGATAGATAAAGGTTTTTTCGCGATCAGTATTGTGCACCTGCTGCAGGTTTTTTTGTTGGGTTCGCTCGTGGGTTGGATGCATTATGATGTGATTAGAGTTCGCTTCTATTCTAGAACTACCAATGAGAGTGCCTGGATACACCTTTGTAAACAGCTTTCTAAATTAGTATATCCACATCAGCTTGATATGATTTATCAGGTGGATGAGCTAGAAGTGACAATGCCGCTAAAGGAGAGCAAGGCGATCGTTAGTGTGTTTGATGTGCAGAGATCTACGGAAATCAAACATGAGAAAACGCAAGAATTTTTTATGAGTATGTTCGAGTCTTTTTTAGAAATATGCATGCAAGATTATGAGAAAAATCCGTTGCGGTCACGTGCCTTTCGGTTTAAGGAAACCGGCGATGGCTATATCAGCACAGTGGGTTATCCCTTCCTGTCATCGGAAACAGGGGTGCTTGCAGATGGCGCGGTTTCTGCCGCCCTGGCTATGCTGGATGCATTTAATACTAACCTTGAGAAATTTAACTACTCGCGCCCTATTAAGGCGTCTATTGGTCTCGCCTATAACTCGATTCAGGGCACCTTTCAGAGTGGGGATATTCGCTCATACGACCTGTATGGTGAAGCAATAATTCAGGCGGCCAAGTATCAAGAGCTGCGAAAAATACCACAACTGTTTGACCTGTTCAGCGAGCACGCAGCCAAACTCGACCTTGAGCATTTTCACCTGCTCATTGTTCAAGAGGTGGTGTACAACTCGCTGAGCCCGTCCTATCGAGATTTGTTTGTCGAGATAGATCTGACCGATCCGCGAGTATTCACCGGAGACGAGGAAATGCGATATGACCCCGAGGCTAGATACATCTACTTCTATGTCAGAGACTAATGGATGCCGCGCTGTGCTTGTTGTCCTCAGCTGCTAAAGAATTCAGTCACCAGTGTTTGATCGGAAAAGAACGATGCCAAATTCCCGATGACAAGGTCGCCCATTGCGGTCCGTGTCTCACCCGTCGCACTCCCAACGTGAGGCAAAAGCACAACGTTGTCCAAAGCGATCAATGCTTCTGGTACAGTGGGTTCTTGGTCGTAGACATCGAGACCAGCGGCCGCGATAGTCCTGTCCTGCAATGCCTGTACTAGCGCAGCCTCATCGACGCTTTGCCCGCGTCCGACATTGATAAAAGTACCTTCCTCGCCAAGACAGTCAAAAAATGAAGCGTCCAGTATCTTGCGCGTTGCTGGCCCACCTGGGAGCACGTTAACAACAATATCGCTGTGGCTCGCAAGCTCATTGAGAGATTCACAGTAAGTATAATCACAGTCTTTGGGGCGGCGATTATGGTAGGCGATGTTGAGTTTGAAACCCATCGCTCTGTTGGCGATCTCTTGGCCGATGCGGCCGAGGCCTGCGATGCCGAGTGTCTTGCCAGCGAGGCTTTGTCCGAGCGGTAAGGGGCCTTTTTTCCATTGCCCCGTGCGCACAAACGCATCGGCGCGAATAAATTTCCGAGAGCAGGCGATGATGAGGCCGAGTGCGATATCAGCCACGGCATCGTCGAGCACGCCCGGAGTGTTAGTCACACGGATATTAAGGTGATCGGTTTCAGTGAAATCAATCCCATCGACGCCAACGCCGAAACAGGCAATCACTTGCAGAGAATCGAGAGTGTAGAGAAGCGGGTCGGTCGCCCAAGACGCCGATGCAGCGGCGACACAATGTCCTTCTAATTCGGCAAGCTTCGCTTTTTTTTCGGCCTCATCGAGAGTCCAAAGGTGAGTCGTCTCGTAAGCGGCATCTAATGCCTCGATTGTGGCTGGATGGAAGTTGTTGGCAATAATTAGCGGTCGTTTTCTAGCCTGCATTATTCTTTATCCCCATCACGGTCGTCGAATTAGTTATTTTTCTATTGGCAGCTTTATCTCATAAACGGTTGCTTAGTTTAAGTCCTGATTGCGCGCTAAACGACTATTCCGTACATTGTCGTCATCGTTTTTATCCTGTGGCGGCTATTCCTATTGGCTTGTGCAGAGAATATAAATCAACTACCGAGCAGTAGAGTTAAGTAATGACAGATCAACGAGTATTCGCGCTAATCCCGCCGGTCGACACGATTCTCAAGCAGCCTTCTCTGCAGCAAACAATCGCTGCCTTAGGTCGAGAGCCGGTAAAACTTGCGATTCGAGCCGAGGTCGACATTCTCCGGCGCGCCATGGCGAGCGCCGCGGCTGAGTATTTGAGCATCTCTCGAGAAGTCGTCGCCGAGCGCGTCGCAGAGGCTGCGGTTACGCGCATTGGCCAAGAATTTAAACCTCTGTTTAGGCCTGTGTTTAATCTTACGGGCACGGTTATCCATACCAATCTCGGCCGATCAAGACTCCCCGACTCGGCGATAGCGGCTATGGCCATCGCAGCGGGTGAGGCGGTTGATCTCGAATACAACTTAGAGACAGGTAAGCGCGGCGACAGAGATTCGCATCTCGAAGCTCTGATCTGCGAGCTGACGGGCGCCGAGGCTGCAACCGTGGTTAATAACAATGCGGCTGCCGTTGTCCTGTTGCTCAACACGCTCGCGTTAGGACAGGAAGTCATCATCTCGCGCGGTGAACTGGTCGAAATTGGCGGTGCATTTCGCATTCCCGATGTGATGGAAAGTGCGGGTGCTAAGCTTCGCGAAGTCGGCACGACTAACAGAACCCATGCGCGCGATTTCGAGGCGGCACTATCGCCGCAAACAGCGTTGGTGATGAAGGTGCATGCGAGTAATTACGAGATACGTGGCTTTACCAGCGCGGTGCCCGAAGCCGAGCTTGCCGCCATTGCCCATGGCGCGAATATTCCGTTTGTGTCGGATCTCGGCAGTGGCTGTTTGGTCGACATGGCCCGCTTTGGACTGCCGCCTGAACCCACAGTCAGGGCGACGGTCGAGGCGGGTGCTGATCTGGTCACGTTTAGCGGCGATAAACTGCTTGGTGGGCCGCAGTCTGGAATCATTGTTGGCCGGGCTGATCTCATTAAGCGCATTAAAGCGAATCCACTCAAGCGCGCCTTAAGAGTCGACAAAACGGTGCTGGCAGGATTGTTGTCAGTCTTGCAGCTGTACCGAGATCCAGAGTCTCTGCCTCAGCGATTGCCACTGCTGGCGGATTTAACGCGGTCAGTCGATGACATCGAAAAAGCTGTGCAGCGAGTGCTACCAGTAGTGCGTGAGGCAGTCGGTAAGGAGTTTGTTACTGACGGACTCGATTGCAAGAGTCAGATTGGCAGCGGCGCGCTCCCGTTGGAACTGATGCCGAGCCGTGCGCTTGCCATCTCACTGCGCTCAGGACAGAGCGATGCTGGACTGACCGAGCTGGCGGCAACGCTGCGTGCATTACCGAAGCCTATAATAGGACGCCTCTCGGATGGTTCACTCATTCTCGATCTGCGGTGTTTGCGAGATGAGCAAGGCTTCTGCGAGCAGTTGCGCAGTCTGTAGCCGACGTATGGTCCTTTCTAGCTTTGGCTGTTGACGACTTTTGCGCCAACTTCTCGTGTCCCTGCCAAGAAAAAAAGCAGCGAGGCGATCGACGCGGCGAGCATCATGAGCAACAGCGGGTACACCGTACCGTTAAAGATAACAGCGACAAGTTGTGCCGCGATAGCCGAAAAAGCCATCTGTAAAAATCCAGTCAATCCCGACGCGGTGCCCGCGAAACGAGGAAATTCGTTAATCGCCGCAGCCTGTGCATTAGGCAGTGTGATGCCATTGCCGAGCACAGCGATGGCGACAGGGATAAAAAGCGCGAGTGGGTGGTGAAAGCCGAGGAGCTGCAAAACGATGGCACTGACTATACCAACTATGCCGGTGCTGGCACCGAGCATAATTAAACGATTGATACCGAGAGTCCGGCCGAAGTGACGCGCAATATAATTGCCGACCATGAACCCTAGCGGCACCATAATAAAATAGTAACCATATTCTGTAGGAGGGCGGTTGAGCACCGTGATCATGATTTCGGGCGCAGCCGAGATGAAGGCAAAAAATACCACAGAGACAAAGCTTACGCAGAAGGCATAGCCTCGAAACGCGCGCGAGCGAAATAGATGGGCAAAGTTACCAAGCATCGCACCGACACCGTCGAAAGGCACCGGCTCGGCCAAAGTCTCGACGAGAGAGGAGCGCAGCACGAGCAGAATGCCGAGGCTGAGTACTGCCATGACAAGAAACACCGACTCCCAGCCAAAGCGATGCATCAGTTCACCGCCTAGCGCGGGCGACAGCATGGGCATCACTACCATCACCATAACGAGTGTTGCAATCACTCGCGCGGCCTGCTCAGGGCCATACACATCCCGTACGATTGCGCGCGCAAGCACAAGCCCGACAGCGCCTCCAAACGCTTGAATAATTCGGCCGAGAATCAGCATCTCGATCGTGTTGGCGAAATAGCAGAAAAGCGAGCCGATGATGGTTATGCACAGGCCTAGCAGCATAATAGGCCGCCGGCCGAACTGATCCGAGAGAGGCCCATAGGTGAGAGTGCCAATCGCAATCGCGAGCATGGACAGGCTAAGAGTGAGCTGCGCGATCTCAGCGCTGACGGCGAACGTTTCTTTGATAACCGGAATCGCAGGGAGCAATATTTGCATTGCGGTAGGGCCGAGCGCCGAGGTTGCCGCGAGGAGGATAATGACTCGTTTGGTTAGGGTATTCTCAATGTTCACAATTTTCCCGTGGCGAGCCACGTTGTGGCGCGCAGTAAAGGTGTCGTCTAATCCTCAGTCACGCGCTGATTTACAGACCGCCTTACCTAAGTTTGTGCAATTTGATCTGCTCAATCGCCCGGCTTAAAAATCAGGTAGCGAGGTGTCATTGCCGTAACTCTGCGATCTCAATACTACGCTCGCGCCCATAATTGCCGATCGTTGAGCTTTGCTCAGCTCGACGCCGATACCGAACAGTTGGCGCTGAAACTCAACGGCGACCAAGGCGCTATCGTTAGCAAGAGGCAGAGAGAGGATGGCTGGGGAATCGCCAGTAATTGACTCGCTTTTTCGGGCTGGAGTGTAGCATGAAATCACTGCCTCTTCGCTGTCTCGAAGGCAAAGGGTGTTAGCGCTTATCTCTAATGCTAGCCCCTCGGGTGACGCCTCAAAACGAGGTGAGATTGATAACCTATTAGCTAACGCAAGTGCGGAGGGTGTGCCGTCATGACTAATGGCGACAGGAATGCCTGCGCCGAGTCGGCGAGCAAGGCTTGGGTCTTGGCGCAGTGAGGCGCTAAAAAAGTTGCGCGCCGAGCCGCTGTCGCCTTTTTGCCAATGCGCGCGAGCCATATGCCACTGGACTCGCGCGCGGAGCATCGCTTCGGCATCGGGTAGCAGTGAGAGGGCGAGTGTGCCTTCATCAATCACTCCGTCAGAATCGTGTCGCAGAGCCGCAGATTCGGTAGCGAAAGAGTGTTTGTAGCCCTGCGCGCCGCTGAAAGAGCCCCGGGTCTCAGCGTCTTCGATTAGCGAGGTAAAGACACCCGCGCCGAGCAGTCGTGCGATTTCAGGCTCTATCCATTCGGGTATGTGAACGTCGAGCGGGCCATAGGGACGCAGGCGATTTCGCATGGTATCGGCGTTAGCGAAAAGTGACGCTGCTCGGCGACCCGCGCGCCAAGCGGCAAGTCGAGTGAGTTGCGCCGAGGCGGTGGCAGAGAGCCTGACTCCCCACTCTTGAGCCGCTGCAAATTCTAGCTGGCGTTCATAGTCGGCGCGAAAGGCGAGGGCGGTAAGCAATGCCGCAATCGCATCTTTCTGTGCATCGTCGGCACTAAAATTGCCATTGCGATCGGGCTGATTCAACGCGGATTCGGCAAGCCGCGCAGCCTCTTCAGTGTATCCGGCGAGCAGTAAAAAAGTCGCACTGGCAAGAAAGTGTTCGGCGCGATTGCTAACACCAATAAGCGGATCTTGCCTGTTACGCCAGACGAGCATTTGCTCTAACGCGCTCTGCGCATTGTCGAATCGACCCTGTGCGAGCGTAAGGTAGAGCTTCTGTATCCAAGGATTAGAAACACTGCTCGGGTTTGGGTAGCGCGTCGCTCTGTCTATTAAACGCTCAGCTTGATCGATGCGCAGCCTGCTCAAGGCGACTTCTGCGGCGTTTGTAAGGGTGACGGTGCTTAACTCTTCTCGTGTATTTTGCGCAGCCTCGTCTAATTCTAGCGCCTTGTCACAGGCGAGTGCAGCCTGCGATTCTTGAGGGGCGCTGAGTTCTACTGCACAGAGAGTGTTCCACGCCTGCGCTTCGGAAAATCGGTCGACGTCATCTTTGGCAAGGACGCGAAGCGCACTTTGACGCGCGTCTTCGAAACGGCCTAGTTTGATTAAAGGCCAGCCTTTATAGGGTTCGAGGTCGACCCCATAGGCTTCGGCCAAGGCATCGAGATAGCGAAGAGACTCTTCTTGATTGCCGATGAGTTGATGCACCGAAGACAGTTGATTAAGGGTGAGGTAATGCCACAGTGGTGTCTCTGGCACTGAGCCTACTGGGAGATCGTTGCCTGCCTCGACCATCTGATCGAATGAGCGAATTTTGCTGTTTGCCTCAGCCTGGTTAAGGTGGAAAAGCGCGCGCGGCACATTGCCTTCGACGGTGAGCAACACCTCGGCGAGCGTGTAGTGTGCAGCGGAGGAGGTTGGGGCAGAAGTAAGCCACTGTTCCGCAAGCTCGCGCGCACGGATACGCTGACTGGCATCGAGCGCACTGCAGACGGCAAGGGCTTCGGGCTCGACAATCGAGCGAAGGCCAAAACAAATTTCCGGCGCAGGCAATTCAATTTCGCTAAGATTTTGGCCTCTCGCACCGCAGCTTAGGCATGCGGAAACGACGGCACCGAGCAATAAAATTTGCTTAACGTGCTGAGAACGGTTTTGTGTTGATTGGTGCTTTTCCCGGCGCAGTGCCATCACTCTTAGGCCTCAGCGTAGGGTAGATCTAGCGAGTTGCTCCATAGAAGGCAGCATGAGTTCGCGAAGCAGCGCGTTCACATCACCGGCACCTGGGGCGAGTTCCAAGCGGTGGGCGAAGACACGGGGCAGCAGTTTTTCTATGTCGGCTGCGCTCACATAGTTGCGGCCGTCCAGCGCGGCGGCGGCCTTCAACGCTGGCAGCATAAGCACAATGCTGCGGGTAGAGTTTCCTTGCAGAACGCGCGGATCGCTCCTCAAATCTCGAGAGATATCAACTAAAGCGACTTTTACTGCGCTGCTTATTTCGACCTCAGAATCGATAAACCTCCGCGCATGCAATAGGTCGATCTGGCTCACTGTGCGTTTGTGCACGGCCTCGTCGTCATAGAGTGTTTGTTGTCGATCAAGATGAGTGGATAAGACTTCGAGTTCAGCCTCGCGATCGATATGCTGCATGGTGAGTTTGAATAAAAATCTATCCAGCTGAGGGGTCGGCAATGGGTAAGTGCCAACCAGATCAAGTGGATTCTGAGTAGCAATAACGAAGAATAATTCGCCGAGTGGATACGTCGTGTTGTCGACAGAAACTTGTTTCTCGCCCATCGCTTCGAGCATCGCCGATTGCACCTTTGGTGAGGTGCGATTGATCTCGTCGGCTAGCACAACATGAGCAAAAATAGGGCCGCGGCGGAAATGAAAGCTATTATTACGTGGGTCGAATATCGGCACGCCGGTGACATCCGAAGGCAGCAGATCGGGGGTAAACTGAATGCGGCGGAAGGCGGCGATCCCTGACTCGGCGCCTGATTCATCGTCAGAGACGTTAGGCGGCATCTGGCCGACGATTGCTTCGCCCAACGTCTTCGCGAGCGTAGTCTTGCCTGAGCCGGGAAAGTCTTCGAGGAGCACATGGCCGTCGGCGACTAGCGCGATGACGCAAAGCTCAATAACCTCATCGCGGCCAATCACTTTTGTTTTAACAATGTTAACGAGTTTTAGGAGTGTCGCGCGCGCAGCGTCTAACTCGTTTGCTGGCTTGGCGGTCGCGTAGGGTGCATCAAAAGACGCGACCGATTCATCGCTCTCTTTTCTATAGTTCTCTGTTTCATGCTCAAAACTCATGTAAAGCTCCAATCGGGCTAGCGTATTGTCGACCAGCTAAAGGGGTGTAGGGCGCCTAGCAATCTACGCCAGAGAGGAATATTGGTCTGCAAATCTGAAGAAACCGATTGTTCTAGCGCTTGCCAGTCGTCTGCACTCAGGCTCGGCGCTGCGGTGATGCTTCGATCCGATTGCTCAGCGCTGTCGGCTCGATCTGAAAAACCTAACGTTGCGGCTAAATGTGCTCGCGTAAGCGGCGCGAGGCCGGGTGCGAGGGCGTTGCAGCGGGCTGCAAAGGCCTCTCGCGATTCACCGTAGTGCCGCCTAAGCCCCGAGTCGGCGAGACGGTCGAGTGTCGCTCGATAGCCGGTGCGCGGCCGGCTCGCTTGTGAGCCGAAGCGCGGTGCGAGTCGCCGCTGCATTTTGGCAAAATACCCCAAGAGCGCAATGATTACCGCGGCGTATGTGAGCCAGCGGCCTGCCTGCTGCAGCAAGGCCAGGGGATCGAAGGTGGACTCGCGTTTGCTGTCGATAAACTGCTCGAAAGACGACTCGTTGCGCAACATGTCGCCTAGTAGTTGTTGCAGATTGTCCTGTGGATCGGTGGTCATATCGACAAGGGTCTGCTGAGGTGCCGGATCGATTATGACCCAGCCCACACCTTCGAAGTAAATCTCGGGCCAAGCGTGGCCATGGATCGCTTGGATAAGCAGAGCAGAGCCGCCAGCGCGATTGCTCGCAGGGACAGAATAGCCCACGCCAACGCGAGCAGGAATGCCGAGACTGCGATACATATACACCGCCGAAAAGGCAAAGTGGACGCAGTAACCGGTGAGATCGCCGAAGAGGAAAGAGGCGGCAGGGTCTGCCTCGGCGGCGTGCGCATTTTTGAGACTATAGATTCCGTTCTCGTCGAGATACTGCTTAATGGTCCACGCGCGTGCGAAGGCATCCTGCGCAAATTCTGGCTTTAGCGAGGCGGTTAGCGAGTTCGCAAGGTCGGCATAGCGCGGATCACCCGGAAGTTTGAGGTATTCAGCGGCAATGTCGCCGCGCCAATTTTTATTGCCAACCTCTCGTCCCAGCAGAATATCAAAGTCGAAGAGCGGCACCTGTGAAATCGCTTCGTAAGTGCTATCGAAGCGCGTGGCATTAGGGTTAGGAATGCGCGAATAGCGGGTGGGCGTGTCTAGTCCGAAAGGTGCGCGGTGCGGTACCAGTGTGCCAATAGTTGTGCGCACGCCTTTGCGGGGCGCCTCCGCGGCTGGCGAGATTGCGTAGCTTAGGCCGGCTTCGTTACCTGAAGCGAGCGAGTCGGCTGCGCTGGCATCAAACCCTCTGAGCAAATCTGTGTCCATGTCTGGGCGCGTCGCGTAATCGATGCGTTGCCCGTCAAATTGAGAGTAGGCCGATTCACGGAAATAGTAGGAACCATCAGCGGGCTCATAGTCGTCATGAAAAACAACAACAGCAACTGGCGCGGCCTTATCCTTCGGGTCGTTGGTGCTGTCTTGGAAGGGGTTGTCTTCCTGTGGACCGCTTCCCTGCTGCCCTGTCAGGCCGAGGTCGTTCGTGAGCTCAGGGGTTGGCAAACCGAAGCGGCTAACGAAGAGCATCAGCAACAGGCTCACAGCAGTCAGGACCAAGAGATGATAAAGCGCTCGACCTTTGCTTGACTCCTGCAGGTTGATCGCAGTCAGCAATAGCAAACAAACAGCGCCTATCGCCATTAGTAAATAGGCGGGGTCGTAGCCGCGGATGAGGGCGAAGTCGCCTAACAGGAAGGGGCGATCGATCATGCCGTTGCGATGGGCGGTGAGCGTAAACACAACCGCACAGGCAATGAATAGAAGCTCGCCTATCCTGCCGACAGCACCCCGCTGCGAGAGCAGATGTAGGCTTCCACAGAAAGCGGCGGCGAGCGTGAAACCCGCGATGAATTCACCCGCGCTGTAGAGGCTAAGCGGATTGCCCGATGCTGTGGCGCTCGCGCTAAGCAGTGAGCCTACCTCGCTGCCATTTCGTAGCACGGTGGCCAGTAGTAAGCCGGTGCCGGCAAAAACGAAAGCGAGGATTGCCGCAGCGCCAAAACGCAGCTGCAAGGCTCGACTTGAATGGGGGAGGGCGCAGAGAATAAGCGGGCCAAGCAGTGCGCCAAGTATGGTGCCAAGTGAACCGCTCGCTATCGTGAGCGGCAGGCTCATAAGCCAAGCGGCGAACGCGACAGCGCCGAGGCGAAATAGCTGAGTTAGGCCGAAACGACGCGCGAGTTCATTGGTCGCCGACTGTGTCAGGCTGCCGTTGGTGTGAAAAAGAGGGGGTGGCTTAGCCAAGAATCGCATCCTTAAGGTCAGAGATTTTCACTAAATCTCCGCTAGTCCTGTCCACTAATACGATCGATTCTACGCGCTGGCTCAGGGTGGTCAAATCCAATACTGGGGAAGCCTTACGTGTCTTCGCTAGCACGATCGAAGAGAGCACGTCCGAATCTTTCCACAGCGCCCTGTGCAGGCGCGACTTTGGTGTGCGCCTGCCGACTATGTCGACTCCGATAACCAGATTAAGACGACACGTGCGTGATTGAGCAGTCGCGGCGAGCCTAGCCAACACCTCTGAGTCGCGGGCGCTCGCGAAGACGAGGCAGTGGCTGCAGTGCTGAGCGGCTAGAAACCTGTCTAAGCCATAGCTGTGAGGAGCTAACTCCTCTGGCGCGGCAGAGTCAGCGATCGCGACAAGCGCGTCGGCCAAGTTCCGGTATTCGTTTGCGCGACCATTATCATTGCCTGCGCCGTCGGCGCCAAAGCGCCAATCGTCCCCGAGCAAGCCGCTTTCTAAAGTCAGTCTTGCTAAGGCAGACGCGGCTTCGTCGCCCGTCCCGCTCACCAAATAGGCACAGGCTTTGTCGTCGAACGCGACGCTCCGCTCGGGTAACCGGACATTAAGCTGGCGATTGCGGGCGAAGCCCTTCCACATAATATCGCGCACCGAATCGCCGGGTGCGTAGGGCCGGATTTCCATCCGATCCCCCAAAGGCTCACCGTTTGTCTCTGGCAAACCGTCGGCGGTTATGCGGGCGCGCTGCAAGGTAAAGGGGTGATAAGCGCCGAGTCGGGGCAAAATCATGTGTGCAAGAGGCTGGGTGGCGAGCCAACTGTAACTACACAGCCCGAGTGCATCTCGAACCTCGAAGCGACGGATTACTGCATCGTTTTTCCCTCGGTGAGCGGGGACGATGGTTTCATGAAGGCGATTATCTCGTCGCCGTTCGTTCAGCGTTTCAGTATTGGCTGGCGAAACGATTCGCCAGTTTAAGCGTACGAGCGGAAGCCAGGTTATTGCGGGCAGCGAGAACTCGGTGCTGTTGTGATACCCCGCCTCGAATGCTGCCGCACTCGATCGTGAGCTCGGTTGACACTCCAATGCGCGCATTACTTTGCGCTGCACGACTAGCCCACCGATGACCGTGGCGAAAAGAGAAAGGATAACAACGAACAGTGCGCACAGGCAGAGGGCGAAAACCACAAGGTCCATGCTGCCATAGCCAATTAGGCGCAGCGCGCCTGCTGATAAAACTAGCGCGAGGCTGCCCTGTAGCGTTAAGGGAAAATGTGACAGCAACGCAGAGACGAACGCGCGCACTCTCCTTAAGTTGAGTGTTAACCGGGAGCCTTCATTGCGGAGTACTTCTTGCATGGAGTGTCTCGAAGACGAGTCTATTTGTTCGCGCGGTTCGCAACCAGTTGTTCCACCACAGCCGGTTCTGCGAGAGTCGTTGTATCGCCGAGCGAATCGAGTTCGTTGGCCGCGATCTTACGAAGAATGCGGCGCATGATTTTGCCAGAACGCGTCTTCGGCAGCCCCGGGGCGAATTGGATAATCTCGGGGCGCGCGAAAGCGCCAATCTCGGTAGCCACGAACGCGCGAAGAGCCGCATTGAGATCGCTCGATTCATCGACCCCGTCCATAAGGGTGACATAGGCATAGATCGCTTGCCCTTTGATGTCGTGCGGATAGCCAACCACCGCCGCTTCGGCGACGCTCGCGTGCAATACCAGCGCACTTTCAATCTCGGCAGTGCCCAAACGGTGTCCAGAAACATTGATGACATCGTCGACGCGGCCGGTTACCCAGTAGTAGCCATCGGCATCGCGGTGCGCGCTGTCGCCGGTAAAGTAATACCCCGGATACGCCGTGAAATACGTGTCGATACAGCGCTGGTGGTCGCCGTAGATACTGCGAAGCTGGCTTGGCCAGGTCTGCCCGAGGACTAGATTGCCGGTAGCGACACCGTCGAGTTCGTTACCGTCGGCATCGAGCAGCGCTGGTTTTACGCCAAAAAACGGCAGTGAGGCCGAGCCTGGCTTTAAGTCGGTTACCCCCGGCAGCGGTGTAATCATGATAGCGCCGGTTTCGGTTTGCCACCACGTGTCGACGATGGCGCAGCGGTTCTCGCCCACAACGCGGTAGTACCATTCCCATGCTTCGGGATTAATTGGCTCGCCGACGCTACCCAAAAGTCTGAGTGAGGACCGCGAGGTGCGGGTTACGGGCTCGTCGCCAGACGCCATTAGTGCGCGGATTGCCGTGGGTGCAGTATAGAAAATATTCACTTTGTGCTTATCGATCACCTGCCAGAAGCGCGAGACATCTGGGTAGGTTGGCACACCTTCGAACATAAGGGTCGTGGCACCATTGGCCAGTGGCCCATACACAATGTAGCTATGGCCGGTAACCCAGCCAACGTCGGCGGTACACCAGTAAATATCGCCTTCGTGATAATCGAACACGTATTTGTGCGTTATGCTCGCCCCAAGTAAATAGCCGGCGGTGGTGTGAAGAACGCCCTTGGGCTTGCCGGTCGATCCCGAGGTGTAGAGGATAAACAAGGGATCCTCTGCTGCTATTAATTCTATTGGGCAGTCGGCTGACTGCGCACTCGTACTTTGGTGATAGCACAGGTCACGGGCGTCGTCCCATGCCACTTTTGCGTGGGTGCGGCGCACGACGAGTACGGTGTGTACAGCTGGGCAGTCGGCGACTGCTAGGTCAACATTCGCTTTTAGCGGTATCGCGCGTCCGCCGCGCATGCCCTCGTCTGCGGTAATAACCACCTGACAGTCCGAGTCCAGAATCCGGTCTTTAAGTGACTCTGGAGAAAAGCCCCCGAAGACAACCGAATGTACTGCACCTATGCGTGCGCAGGCGAGCATTGCATAGCTCGCCTCGGGAATCATTGGCATGTAAATGCAGACCCTGTCGCCTTTCTTAACGCCGCGCGCTTTGAGTGCGTTGGCAAGCCTGCCGACCGCTTCATGCAGCGCCTTGTAGGTGATGTGAGCATCGTCATTGGGGTCGTCGCCTTCCCAAATAATCGCTGTCTGCGCCGAGCGATGCTCTAGGTGTCTGTCGATGCAGTTGTAGGCGACATTAAGTCGCGCGCCCTCGAACCATTTAGAGTCAGCGGTGGCGAAATTACCGCCGCTCACATGACGCCATGGCTCATGCCAATGCAGCAGGCTGCCAGCCTGTTCGGCCCAGAATTCCTCGGGATTTTCGATAGACTGGGTGTACATCGCCTCGTACTGAGCCTTGTCGAGATGGCTTTGAGCGGCGGCTTGTTCTGTCACGGGATAGCGCTTGCTGCTAGACATAGAAAGGGATTCCAAGGTCGCCGAAGGGCGTAACGGCCGAAGTTAACTCTGGGTTGAGTATGCCGCAAAGGCACCCCTATCTCAACGCAGTCTCGGGCTGTGGCATGAGTGTTTGGCGCGCGGGTGAAGCCGAATAAATCGCAGCACTAAAAGCCTAAGAAAGAATAAGGCTAGGGTTTATAGGGCGACTAAACCGACACTCTGAGGTTGTCGATCAGCCGGGTGCTGCCGAGGAAAGCAGCGGCGAGTATAACGAGGTGGGAGTCTTCCTGGGTCGCCGGCCGCAAGGTTGCTGAATTGGCAATGGCGAGGTAATCGGGTTGCAGACCAGCGTCCTGTAGCTGTTGTTTTCCCGCCTGGATTAGGCGTTTGAAATCTTGATCGCCCGCTGCGAGCGCGTCGCCGATGCCCTTAATGGTTTGGTAGAGCAGCGGTGCGACCGCCTTCTGTTCGGCTGACAGGTAACCGTTACGAGAAGAGAGAGCGAGTCCGCTTGCCTCGCGCGTTGTTTCGATACCGTGAACGCTGACGGGCAGCGCAAGGTCGTCGACCATTTTTCGAATAATCGAGAACTGCTGATAGTCTTTGAGGCCAAAATAGGCGGCGTCGGGCTGAACAATATTAAACAGTTTGGTGACCACCGTGGTAACGCCGTCGAAGTGCCCCGGACGGCTCGCGCCGCAGTAGTAAGTGCCAAGTTCTGGCACCTGCACTCGCGTGCTGGCCTGCATGTCGTCGCCATAGAGATCGGCGGCGCTCGGCAAAAACAGGAAGTCACAGCCGGCAGCAATGAGCGCGGCGGTATCGGCATCGAGCGTGCGCGGATAGGAGTCGAGGTCTTCGTTAGCGCCGAACTGCAGTGGATTGACAAAAATACTCACGACGACAAGGTCATGTTCGCCGCGTGCGCGAGAAACGAGGGATAGGTGCCCCGCGTGCAGATTGCCCATGGTTGGGACAAAGCCAAGTGTGTTGGCCGCGGCGCCACTGAGGGCCGACTGCAGTGACTCGATAGTCTCAAATATTTGCATGGTCGAATAAGCGCCGGCTAGTTGAAGCAGTGTTCTTCTGCAGGGAATTTTTGTGATTTCACGTCCGCTACATAATTGCGCAGCGCGCCAGGAATGCCGTCGGTAGAATCGGTTAGGAAGTTTTTGACAAACTTTGGCGTGATTGGCGAGACGCCTAGCACGTCATGCAGCACCATAATTTGGCCTGTTGTATCGGGGCCTGCGCCAATACCTATGACAGGGATTTCGAGGCTATCGGTAACCAGTTTTGCGAGCTCGCGCGGGACGCATTCGAGAAGTAAGACGCTCGCGCCTGCGTCCTGCAGTAGCTTCGCTTCTTGGAGTATCGCTTGCGCCTGAGCGGTATCGCGCCCTTGCACATGGAAACCACCGATGCGATTGACCGACTGCGGCGTCAGTCCCATATGAGCGCAAACAGGAATGCCGCGTTCGGCGAGCAGGCGCGTAGTATTTTCGATCCAAGCCCCGCCCTCTAGTTTCACCATATGGGCGCCTGCACGCATTAACGCTGCAGCGTTTTCAAGTGTTTGTGTCTCTGAGGCATAGCTCATGAACGGCAAGTCGGCTACCAGAAGCGCGCCGCGGTTGCCGCGCTTCACGCACTGCATGTGATACACCATGTCATCCATCGTGACGGGGAGCGTGCTGTCGTGACCCTGTAAGACCATGCCTAGCGAGTCGCCTACGAGCAAAACTTCGACGCCGGCCTCGCTTGCGATACCAGCAAAGCAGGCGTCGTAAGCGGTGAGACAGGCGAATTTTTCGCCGCGCGCCTTGATCTTATGCAGAGTAGTGAGGGTGACGTTTTTAATCTGGCTTTGGCTGCTCATGATGTCGAAGGGTCCGCATTGTCGGGTGAAGTTGTCGGGTGAAGGAGCGCGAACAATTCGCTGTCGGTCTTCTCTTGAAAGGCTAGTTTACGACCCTTAGAGTCTGGCGAATAGCCATCTTTGTTGATTTTTCCGACGCTAGCTTTCTTTGTGCGCGGGCTTGCGGCGGCGAGCCTTGCGTTTAGGCTTTTGTTCACGCGGCAGCTGCTCGAGCATGTTTTCGCGTTCTTCGGCGCTCGCCTCTTGGAATTCCGTCCACCATGAGCCCACCCCACCGAGGTTTTCGCCACCGTCTTCTCGCAGAAGCAGGAAGTCGTAAGCAGCGCGGAATCGCGGGTGATCATAGGCGCCCTCGGCGGCTCTAAGGTTGCGGGTTTCGAGCCGCGCCTGCATCTCCCAAATTTCTTTAGTCACCTGAGTGAAACGCTTCGGAATAGAGGTGTAGGTAAGCTGTTCGGCCAATGCGCTGTTAGCAGCGACATTGAATTGCTGAGCAGCATTGAGTTTTGGCAGGGAGTTCAGCTCGAGTTTAAGCTTCACCACAGGCCAAAGAAGGGCGGCATACAGAAAAGCTGGGGTGACTGACTTGCCCTCGGCTAGGCGGTTGTCGGTGTTCTTTAACGCGAGTTGCAGCAGCTCTGCTGCGTTGTCTCGCGCTTTAAATCGCGTCAGCAGTGCACGAAGTGTCGGCGCAAAGAGGTAATTACCTGGCTGGTATTTTTGTAACAAAGCAAACGTTGCTTCTGCCTGGCCGCTCGCGAGAAGCTTGATCGTTTCGTCGAACAGACGGGCGGGGGAAATAGACTCGAGCAAGTAAGCGAGCTCATTTATAGGCTTGAGCGTTTCTTCTTCGATATCAAAATCGAGTTTGGCGCTGAAGCGCAGTGCGCGCAGCATCCGCACGGGGTCTTCTTTATAACGTTCTGCTGGGTCGCCAATCATGCGGATCTTGCGGTCTTTTAAGTCCTGCATCCCAGTGCTGAAATCGAGAATCGCAAAATCAGTAGTTCTGTAATACAAAGCATTGACGGTGAAATCTCTGCGCAACGCGTCTTCGTCGACATTGCCATAAACGTTGTCACGCAGAATCATGCCTGCGGTCGAATGCGCCGAGTCAAGATTGCGTATGCCTTTGCGCGAGCTGTTTTCGCCGAGCTCGACAGCGACATCATGTGGCGCGCGAAAGGTAGTTGCTTCGATAATTTCTCGGCCATAGCGCAGATGCACGATCTTAAACCTACGCCCGATAATGCGGGAGTTGCGAAATAAGCTGCGAAGCTCTTCTGGTGTCGCATCGGTAGCAATGTCGAAGTCTTTTGGGCGCTTCTCGAGGAGCAGGTCGCGCACGCCACCGCCGACGAGATAGCCTTGGAAGCCCGCGGAGTCGAGTTTGCGCAGAACGCTTAATGCGTTGTCAGATATATGGCGCTGCGACACAGTGTGCTCGTCGCAGGGAATCAGGGTTGCCTTATCTAGGCCCAGAGGATGATCTTCTTTGTGCATTGCTAACGGCGCAGCTCGCTTTCAGGCCTTGCGCTGTAATTATCGAGATGAGGTTCAGCGAGGCGAGGTAATGATGACCCGCTGAATAACATGCTGCAGCGGCTAAAGACGGCATAATACACTGATATGCTGAGATTAAAAGAGAGGGGAGGTGAGGAGGGTGTCTAACGTAAGCGCGTGAACCGGTAAACACGCAGCAGAAAGAGGGCTTAGGAAAAGAAAACTTAAGAGAGTGGGCTTAAATAGGCCTAGAAACACGCTCAGGCATAATGAGGATAATCAGGAATAGAACAAGGAATCTCAGAAATGAAAAAGGGATGCAAAGCATCCCCCAATTCGTCTGAATTGCCTCTCCGATTTTATCAAATATGATCACTCATGACCCAAAGGTCGAGCAATCGGAGCGCTCAGTAATGTTGTTGGTAGTCCTATTTTCTTTTGTTTTTAGACTGCCTTTCTTATTGTTTTCTAACAGTGTTTTTGTTGTGCACCAACCTAGTTTCGCTCAAATCAGAAGCTTTTACGTGCCATTTTTATTTTTTTGACTCTTATTATTAGTATTTTTTGTTATTGTTAATAAACGGGTTGCAGTAACTGTGCCACAAAATTCAATTACATAAAATTCAATCAGTTAGTTGTTTTCTTCTTTGAATTCAGTCGGCCGAAACTGTCACACTGTTACTATTCAGCGCTAAAAAGTGAGTAGATAGGTAGCGGTAACAAACGTTATGCTTCTTGCTTCTTCTTTCGTGGAATGCCGAAGCGCTGGCGACGCTCCCAGAGGCACTTTCGACTTATGCCCAGTTTCTTTGCAAGCTGGGTTTCGTTCATCATGTCCTCGTGCTCTACAACGAAGCGCTGAAAATAGTCCTCCAGCGAGAGCTCTTCTACTGCAGCACTGGCAGAGATCGGTGCTTCGGCGACGATTTCAGTGAGTCGGGGCTTCTCAGTCTCAATCGCAAGAAGCTCTTCGCCAATCACCGCGTCCTCGGCAAGGACAACTGCACGCTCTATAGCATTCTCGAGCTCGCGTACGTTACCTGGCCAAGGGTATTTAGCGATTGCCTGGCTCGCGCTGTCTGCGAAGCTCAACATTGGGGTCTTGAGGCGTTTGCAGGTTCTGATAAGGATCGTGTCTGCAAGTTCGAGTATATCGTTGCCTCTATCGCGTAGCGGTGGAATGAGCAGGGTCATCACATTGATGCGGTAGTAAAGGTCTTCTCTAAAAAGGCCATCAACGACGAGTTGCTTGAGATCGCGGTGGGTGGCGACCACGAGCCTAACGTCAACCTTCTTTGACTGCACCGAGCCGACTTTCCGTATTTCGCTCTCTTGGAGGACACGCAGCAATCGCGCCTGTGCTTCCAATGGCAGTTCTCCGATCTCGTCAAGGAAGAGTGTGCTGCCGTGGGCAGCTTCGACCAGCCCAGTCCTTGTCGCAGTCGCGCCGGTAAAAGCGCCTTTCTCATGACCGAACAGTTCTGACTCGATAAGATTTTCGGGAATTGCCGCGCAGTTAACAGAAATCATCTCATTGTCACAGCGGCTGCTTAATTTATGGATTGCCTTTGCGACGAGCTCTTTGCCTGTACCTGACTCGCCGTTAATTAACACGGTTGAGTTGGTCAGCGCGACTTTGCGTATGCGGCGGAAAAGTTCCATCATCTGCGGGCAGCTACCAATCATGCCATGCACGGGAGGCTCGAATTCGTCTGCAGTAGCGAGCTCTATCCCACCCGCATGGTCCCGCAGGACTTTCGCTACGGACTCAAGAAGCTCGGAGTGCTCGAAAGGCTTGGCAATGTAATCAACCGCGCCCAGCTTCATTGAGTCGATTGCTGAACGGATGCTCGAATAGCTCGTCATAATGAGCACGGGGCGAGTCGTCGCTTTAATGAGGTCGGTACCCGGTGCGCCCGGTAATCTTAGATCGCTGAGAACAACATCAAAGCTGTTGATGTCGAAATTATCTAACGCCTCTTGAACGCTGCCGGCCTCGCTCACCTTATATTCATGGCGTTCGAGTAGGCGGCGGAGTGAGCTGCGAATAACCGCTTCGTCTTCTACGACTAGAATGTGATTTGCTGCTGTCATGCGCCTGCTCTAAGTAGGATCTTAAAATGGTGTTGAATAGGCCGCTCTCGGCCTGTGGTCATTGCCCAGAGTTTACTCGGATTAGGTCGTTAGAAATGATTCGCGACCATTTTTTGGCTATGTGTACGCAATAATCATCTTTCCGACTGCGAATCATAGCAGGGAAATCTGAGTAATACCTGTGTCCCTGTGCCCCGTGCCCTGTCAACGGGGCTGATTATATCAATATTTCCATTCAAATCTTCAACAATGCTGAATACGAGCGAGAGGCCTAATCCTGTGCCTTCGCCGGCCTCTTTGGTTGTGAAGAAGGGATCAAAGACGCGACTCTTTATGGCGTTTGGTATGCCTATGCCGAAATCGGTGACGCTAATATTGATGTGAGTGCCCATGTTTTTTACGGAGAGGACGATTGTTCCACCCGCTTGTGAGGCATCGCGCGCGTTGTTAATAAGATTGATGAGTACTTGCAGTAGCCGCTGTGAGTCACCCAGGATTGCAGCCTCCGGGTCGCAATCGATCTCAAGCTGCATGTCTTTATTTTTCTTGTCGAGTGAGACGAGGGTTTGTGCCTGAGCGATGCATTCGCTTATTAAGACGCGCTCGTTCTCGTGCATAAGTTTGTTGGTGCCGGCATGCGCAAAATTAACGAGCGACTGGAGAATCTTTGATGTACGGTCTGTCTGCTCGATTATCTGCTGGGCGAGTCCGGTAAGCTCGCTGTCTTTGTACTCGTCTCGAATAATCTGTGCGAGACAAGCGATACCCGTTATGGGATTGCCTATTTCATGCGCGACACCTGCGGCGAGGCGGCCGATAGATGCGAGTCTTTCGCTGTGGGTAAGTCCGGCTTCGAGGATTTCAGTCTCAGTCATATCCTCCATCAAAATGATTAGGCCTTCGTTGCTGCTGCCTGTCTTGCCGCTTTCTTCGATGAGTGCCTTGTGCAGGTTAACGGTGCGCTTGGCTGCCGCGAGTTCGAAGCTCTGCTTATACGAGTGGTCGATGTCTTCACCGATGAATTCTTCAAGCAGAGTGAGCCAGGGCTCGGGCAGGTCATCTAGCTGCGAGCCAACCACGTCGGCGCTGCTGATTTCGGTGAACTCTTCGAGCGCGCGATTCCACATGATTATCTCGCGGTCGGAGCTAAGCGAGCAGACACCGAGCGGTAAGTCTAAGAGGATCTGGCGGTGATAGCGGCGCAGATTGTCGAGGTCGGCAGCCATGCCCGACAGGTTGCTGCGGTAAGCCTCGATTCGATTTTCGATCACCGTGACATCCGAACTCCCGTGTTGTGAGACGATGCTGTAAGGCAGATAACTATCGATGATTTCGCGTGCGATAGACGGGCCGAGAAGCCCTGAGAGATTTGCCTCGAGGCGCCCTCGTAATAGCCGCATTGCGTAAGGCCGGCGGTCATCCTTTTTTAGGCCAAGATCTTGCAACGCCTGCCCGACTTCTCGGGTTGCGGTGCGCTCGCCTAGCGGCTTGCTCAGACTTTTGATGAAATCCCCAGAAGACTTGGCGACCAAGCCGCTACGTTTGCGGCGCTTAATTGTGTCGAGCGTGCAAAGGTCTGCCGAGCTGCGTTCTTCGTCACTACTGCCAAAATAGAGTGAGCCAAAAATGAAGGCGAGGCAGTTGATGATAAGCGACAGCGCTGCGGTCTCGCGCCAATTAATCACGATATCACTGAAGCTGTAAGTCTCGGACAGAAGCGGCAACATAAACAGCGGAAACCAAATGCCTACGCCCGAAGCGAGGCCAACGAAAAATCCCCGTTTATTAGCCTGCGGCCAATAGAGAATGGCAACGATGCCCGGCAGGAATTGAAGGCCCGCTGCGAAGGCAACCGTGCCCATTAGCTGTATGCTAATTTTATCACTAGGCAGGTAGTGGAAGGCGAAGCCTGCCCAAATCAGCGCGGTAATCAGTACCCGGCGCCGCTGCATAAGCCAGCGGTAAATATCCTTGCTCGCCGCTGGCTGTTGCAAAGGAAGAATAAGGTGGTTCAGGCACATATTAGACAGTGCCAGTGTGATCACGATGATTAGTCCACTCGCAGCAGAGAGGCCGCCAAGATAGGCAAGCAGGCTAATGCCAGGCCTGTCGAACGCCGCGCCAATGGCTACTGGAAAATACTCAACCGGAATGGTGCTGCCGCTATGGATACCCGCCCAGAGTATGGGAAGCACAGGCAGGCTCATCAGAAGGAAATAGAGCGGCAGGCCCCAACTCGCAAATGAGAGCGCGCCGCGGCCCGCGTTGCCGTTAAACGTGACATAAAACATATGGGGCATCGCGATGGCCGCAGAGAAGAACAAAAGCGCCATGACATGGAATGAGCTGAAGTAATTGGTGTCTTCGAGGCTGCCCAATAATTCGGGCTGTGTGACTAGCCAGTCCTGCATCTCTTCGAAGCCGCCAAAGCCGCCAAAGATGGCGAACCCGCCTACTACTAAAAAGGCAAAGAGTTTAATCAGGGACTCAAACGCGATGGCCATCATCAGTCCGTCGTGTTGCGTGCGCCCAGGGCGTCTCGATGTGCCAAAAAGTATCGCGAACAACGTGATCAGCACGCAAAAGCCAACCGCGATTGAGCCGTGGGATGCGGCCGGCGTTAAAAGGTCGGCGGTGTCAGCAACCGCGCGGATCTGCAGAGCTATAAGCGGTGTGACGCCTACTAGAATAACCAGCGTGGTAACGGTGCCTACCCACGGGGAGCGATACCGAAACGCTAAGAGGTCAGCGAGGGAACTTAGCTGATAGGTTCTGGTGAGTTCGAGTAACGGCCGCAGCAACAAAGGCGAGAGCATAAACGCCAAAGAGATACCGATCGAGTTTGCGAGATACCCGTAGCCTTCGCGCTGCGCGCTGCCCACTACGCCATAATAGGCCCAGATGCTCGCGAAAACACCAAGCGATAACACGTAGACAACTGGGTGCCGAACAATGCGTTGAGGTATCCAGCCGCGCTCGGTTATGTAGGCAATGCCAAATAAAAGCGAAAGATACGCGCTTCCAAGCGCAATAAGTGTGAGCAGCTCGAAATTCATTCGGGTTCGTCAGTCTCTTGGTCGCGATGAGCCCAGCTTGCGACCAAAACAACAATGAAGGCTACAATAAAGGGGCGATACCAAAGTTCCCCTGCGGCATTAATCCAGTCGACTGACAATAAAAACAGCAGGTAGATAATGACCAGCAGCATGAGTATTGAGCGCGGGATGTACACAGGGGTGTTCTCGTTAGACTGACGAAGGAGCGATGAGTGTAGCCAATTTCGGCACAGCCTGTATATCCCAATGCTCGATGCCCCACGCAAGGATTGCTTCGACACCGCCTGTAACTAGATTTTTAGGAGGTGATAGACCGAGCAGTGTGAGGCATTGATATAACTGCTGATTTGAGCGTCTTAACTCAAGCGCCGGTGCGAAACTTTGTTTGCTCAGTTTGTCGCCGGCTGCGTCAACAATGACTGGAAGGTGCGCATAGCGCGGAGCGTTGTAGCCTAGGCGGTCCTGCAAATAGAGTTGACGAGGAGTCGAGTCGAGTAGGTCTATGCCGCGAACTATGTCGGTAATACCCTGAAAGGCATCGTCTACAACAACGGCGAGTTGGTAGGCGATTAAGCCATCTTTTCGGCGGACGACAAAGTCGCCGACATCTGTGTTGAGGGTTTGGGCATAGGCGCCTTGGACTCTATCGTGCAGGGAATAGGTGTCAGACCCGACACGCAATCTGACGGCGGCATCGCTGCTGTCGGGATGTTTGTCGGCGTATTGAAGGTCGCGCGCGCTAAGCCCGTGAATACGGCAGTGGCCACTGTAAACAGTGCCGTGTTCGCGCAATGCCGATCGCGTGCATTCGCAGCGAAAGCAAAGACCTTCGTTAGCGAGGATCATCAGGGCTGCGGCGTAGGCATCGAGTCTCTGGCTTTGATAGAGTACCTCGCCATCCCAAGTAAGACCGAAATGGTGAAGCTGCGTAAGAATTTCGTCTGCGGCGCCTGCGGGTTCGCGCGGCGGGTCAATATCTTCAATTCGCACCAGCCAAAGACCCTTATTAGCGCGCGCATCTAGAAAGCTTGCCACCGCTGCCAGAAGCGAGCCGAGGTGAAGTGGGCCTGAGGGAGAGGGGGCGAACCTGCCGACGTAGGAAGAGCCGGTCATGGCAGCCGTGCAGCTAGTCAGCCTAGAGGCTGCCTAGCTGCTTCTCTTTGATTTCGTCTAGCGTCTTGCAATCGATGCACTTGTTTGCGGTTGGGCGTGCTTCGAGGCGACGAATGCCGATTTCGATGCCACAAGAATCACAGAAGCCGTAATCGTCTTGAGCGATTAGCTCAATAGTGCTGTCGATTTTCTTGATCAGCTTGCGTTCACGATCGCGCGTTCGCAGCTCGAGGCTAAACTCTTCTTCCTGTGTGGCGCGGTCGGCCGGATCGGGATAGTTCGCTGCGTCGTCCTGCATGTGATGCACAGTGCGATCCACTTCTTGCATGAGTTGGTTGCGCCAATCGAGCAGAATCTGCTTGAAATGCTCGCGCTGTTTATCATTCATGTACTCTTCGCCGCGCTTGGGCTTATACGGGACGAAGTTCTTTAGAACGGGTTGCGTATCTGGGGTAGCGGTCTTGGACATGTGTTTCTTTATGCCTCTACAGGCCCTTGGCCTACGTAGTTGAAAGGTAACGCACTATTAAATAGCGCATGCACTGCTTCTCTCGTGCACTTGCCTCTTGCTTGCTGTTGTCTCTGGTCTTTCACCTAAGACCTTGATCACCTAAGACTGTAAAACTAGATCATAGTAGATCATAGTAGATCATTGAAGCTACACGCGTATTACAGCCCCATCTCTAGCGGAGGACTTTTAAGGGGTCGGTAAACTAGCAGATTACCCCCCCTTATGCACGCGTTATTGGGCGAGTGAAAAATTCGGCCTGCCTGCGTTTCATCCTAAGCTATTAGTAGGTGCAACGCTGGGCGAAGAAGTCATTGTCGATTGCCGATGTTAACTGGCCGAGCAGCGAGTACAATTCGGGTTTATTCCTTGCAATGCGAGGAGGCCACAAGCGATAGAAATCAGGTGATAGTAATGCAGGAAGAAAAAGTGGCTGAGTTCATGCAACCCCGTGCCGCACTCGCGAGTGTTGCGCCTTTTAGGGTAATGAGCGTGATGCAGCGAGCGCACGAGTTAGAGCGAGCCGGAAAAGATATTGTTCATCTTGAGGTCGGCGAGCCCGACTTTTCTACAGCTCAACCGATTATCGATGCTGGGAAAGCTGCATTAGATGCGGGGCGAACCCAATACACAGCAGCGACAGGACTAGAGGCGCTGAGAAACAAAATCAGCGAGCGCTACCGCAAGCAGCATGGGCTCGAGATCTCTCCAGAGAGAATACTGATCACGCCTGGCGCAAGCGGGGGATTGTTGCTGTTGGCCCATCTCTTGGTCGGGCAGGGCGACGGCATTCTTATCACCGACCCGGCCTATCCTTGTGTACGCAATTTCATCAAGCTCCGCGACGCCGAACCGCAATTGGTTCCAGTAGTGCGCGCTCAAGCCTATCAGCCGAGCGTGGATGATCTGATTGCTCGGCGGATAGATATCACGCGAGGGGTATGGTTGGCGTCGCCCAATAATCCCACAGGGACGATACTGGATCGCGCTCAACTCGAGGCTCTGTCAACGTGGACTCGGCGTGAGGGGCTGCATCTGCTTGTCGATGAAATTTACCACGGCCTGCACTTTGTCGACGACCTGCCCAGCGTGCTCGAGGTTGATGACTCTGCCTTTGTCGTCAATAGTTTCTCTAAATACTTCGGCATGACCGGCTGGCGGCTTGGCTGGATAGTTGTTCCCGACGCGTTTATAGAAACCGCACGAACCCTCGCGCAGAATATGTATATCTCAGCATCGTCGCTCGCTCAGTATGCTGCGCTGGCCGCATTCGACCCGGCGACCGAAGTTATTCTCGAGTCGCGGCGGCAGGAGTTTAGGCGGCGCCGTGATTATATGGTCGAAGAGCTAACAGCCCTTGGGTTCGTCTTGCCGGAAGAAATAGCCGGCGCGTTCTATGTGTACGCCGACTGTTCAAAGTTCTCAAACGACAGTGAGGATTTCTGCAGGCGGATGCTCGAAGAGCATGGTGTGGCGATGACTCCGGGTACCGATTTTGGCGATGCCTCGGCGCGAACAATGCTGCGACTCTCATTCACTACAAGTATGGCTCAGCTGCAGGCCGCTATCGCCCGACTCCGCGCTGCACTTGCGTAGCGACGCAGCGTGTTGGGCATAGGGAGGGAGCTACCGTGATTTTTGAGCAGCAGTTACAAGAGGCGACTTTACTCCAGCGCTATAAACGTTTTCTTGCCGACGTTAGGCGGCCCGATGGAAGCGAATTCACCCTGCATTGTCCGAATACGGGGGCGATGACCCATTGCCAGGGAAAAGGCTGGAGAGTTTGGTACACCGACTCGCAGAATCCTAAGCGTAAATATGCCTGCACATGGCAGCTCGTTGAGGACGCTGACGGATGTTTCATTGGAATTAACTCGGCGCTAGCGAATAAGCTTGTCGCCGAGGCTCTAGACAAGGGCATAATAAAGGAACTCGCGGGTTATTCTTCTCGGCGCACAGAGGTGGCTTACGGAGAGCAGCGCAGCCGCATCGACTTTTTGCTGTCTCATGGGGGCCGGGAAGAGTGCTTCGTAGAGGTTAAGAGTCTGACGCTTAAAACAGAGAACGGGTTAGGTGTTTTTCCGGATGCTGTAACGACAAGAGGCCAAAAACATCTGCAAGAGTTAATGGCGGAGGTGGCGCATGGTAAGCGCGCGGTGCTGCTCTTCTGTGTGCAACATACAGGCGTCGAACGGGTGAGCGTGGCGAGGGGGATCGACCCCGAGTATGCGCGGTTGATCGATGAGGCCGTGGCAGAAGGCGTTGAGGTCATCGCTTACGGAGTCGCTATCGACCCTGCTCAAAACACACTCCTTCTTACTAACTCACTGCCGGTTTCGCTGTGAAGCGAACGATTTTTTCTTGTAACGCGCCGCTAAATAGCCGACGGGCGTCTAAGCACGGCTTCGGCAACGGAGACAACGCCGTCTGCTAGTTCGAATGGAACCGGCTGCAAATGCTTTCCACGGCAAGGGCCTACTAAGCATTTGCCAGAATCTATCTGAAATAAAGCACCGTGAGTTGCGCACTGAATGAGGGCGTTTTCTCCGTCGAGAAACTTGTCCTCTTCCCATTCGAGCGGCGTGCCCAAATGCGGGCAGCGATTCCAATAGAGGTGAATTTCACCTTTTTTACGCACCGCAAAAAGCCGTTTTCCCTCGATTTCGAAACCCTTAGCGCAGTCGTCTTTCAGTTCGTGAGTACCGAATAATTTAACCATCATACTTTCTAAACTCCTGCTAAAGCGATCTATTTTCCTGCTAACGCGGCGTCCAGAGCATGAGTGAAATCAGCAAGCAAGTCTGCCTCGTCTTCTATCCCGATGGAGAACCGAATCATCGAGTCTGAAATACCCATGCTCGCCCTGCGCTCTGCGCCCATCTCGTAAAAAATTGTGTGTGCGACCGGAATCGCGAGTGTGCGCGTGTCGCCCAGATTGCTAGAAGATACAACGGTCTGCATTGCATTCAAGACGTCAAAGCAATCGACACCCGGCACGAGATCTATGCTCATTATTGAGCCGAAGTTGCAGAATAAATCGCGCGCGCGTGTGTGCTGCGGATGCTGTTCGAGACCTGGGTAATTGACTTTATTCACTGCCGGATGCACATCACAGAGGCGAGCGACTGCTATTGCGTTTGTACAAGCTCGATCCATTCGCAGCGGCAGGGTCTCTGAGCCTACGGCAAGATGGTGGGCCGCCTCGGGTCCGAGTGAGCCGCCCATGTCACGCAGTCCTTTCTTTTTGATCTGAGTAATACCCCACAACGAGACGTCTTGCCCTTTGTAGCTGTCATAGATGTTGGGGAAACGGCTCCAATCAAATAGCCCAGTATCGGTGATTGTGCCGCCCAACGCGTTACCATGCCCGCCAATGTATTTGGTTAGTGAATTAACCACCAACGAGGCGCCCACAGCCTTGGGCAAGAAAAGATGTGGAGACGTTATTGTGTTGTCTACGCAGTATACCAAATCACGCTGCTTACAAACCGCGCCGATTCCTGCGAGGTCGGCGATTTGCGTGACCGGATTGGCAATTGTCTCGACGAAGACTAGGCGAGTGTTCTCTTTGATTGCGGCTTCGACATTGCTAACTGCGGTCGCATCGACGAAGCTGACTTCGATGCCAAGCGTTTGCAGTGTGCCGAAAAAGCTATTCGTATTGCCGAATAAAAAGGCGCTTGCGACGATATGATCGCCGGCTCGCAGCAGCGCAAGCATCGACGAAGAAATTGCCGCCATGCCGGTGGCGAACGCGGCAGTGGCAATACCTTCCTCCATAGCCGTGATTCTGTTCTGCAGGGCGGTTACGGTGGGGTTTAGTTGCCGTCCATAATTGTAGCCAGCGCGCTTGCCTTGAAATACCTCAGCAAGTTCCCGCGCGTCGTCGTAGCTGTAAGCAACCGAGGTATGAATGGCCTTGTGCAGAACGCCATGTTCGGGCTTATCAAGACGGTCCGAATGTAGGTTGGTAGTGGTGAATCCCTTCTTGCTCATCGAGGATGGCCTTCGGTTAGCGGTGATTATCTAAAATAGGCTTAAGCGCAGTCGCGGAGTATGCAGACGCTTAACGCGTCTAAGTTTCGATTAGGCGCCATAGTTGATGCGTTTTATACACTAGCGGTGCTGCCGATTAAAGGGGTGTCAGCCAGTTCTAAGGAGTCGCAAAAAGAGGCAGTGCAGCAACCTCGCTATCAATCGAATCGACTCTGCGCCTGAATTCGACGCTCGTGCGATCATCATAGCTCGCTTCAAATTCGCGCTGTGTAAGGCCGTCCCTGCTGCCGCTGACCAGTGGAATAAGGTCTGCATCGACTTCGATTTTCTGGACCCTTGCCTGGAATGCGAGAGCAGAAGCTTCGCTTTCGACTGCAAGCTGCGCGAATTTGATGCCTACCCGGTTGGCGGTAAGATCCGAGAAGCTGAACCCCGATCGATAGCGCGCATCAAAAGCCTCTTTGCCGGTCGATATAATTTCAGCGAGTTGAACGCCTGCAATGGCCGCAATAGAGGCCGAATTGATGACATGCTGTGCCAGATCTTGGCGACGCCTAAGCCTGATTTCTGGCGAGTTGGGCGCGTCCGCATAGCCTGAAGAGAGAACCAGATGCGCCGACAAGGCGAAAAGCAAGGCGGTATTTTCTGTCTGTGGGTTTGCGCCCGCTTCACTTCTAACAGCCGCGGCAGCAGCGAGAGGAGGGAGTATTTCACTTAATGCCACTGCTCGTTTCTCTTGCGGTAGGCCGGAGAGATACTCCCGCAGTACCGATCCATAAAAGGCGCTCGTCGCATAAATCTCAGGCGTAACCACAAGCCGCTGAAGATCCCAGCTAAGGTGGTCTAACGCCTCTCGATCGACGTGAAATTGGAGGACTGCATGCCGCTCGTTAAGCTCAAAGCTATCGAAAGCGCTGTTCAGTTCTTTATCCAGTGCGAGCAAAGTCTCCATTCTTCGGTGTGGCATACCTGCGATTATTTGCCAGACGACCCATTCGGCGACAGGGGCTGGAATCGGCAGATTGCCAATCTTAAGCTCGTCGATCTTGGGGAATGCCCCCGCAGGTTCGCTGCGAATAGTAAAAGCAATATTGAGGTAAGGGTTGATGCCAAAGGCGTTATCGGTTGCGGCAAACACAGGAGTGCTTAGCTCAATGGCGAGACTGTCGGCTGCTAAGCCCACGCGCCCTGCAATTTTTCGCTCGGGCAGCAGCAAGGGGAAGCTCGCGTTGAGGGCTGCCTCGAGTTCTTGAGCCGTGAGAATAATTCTTTGCCCTGAATTCTCTCTGGGGCGCACTGAGCCGCTTGGTTGCACTGAGTCGTCAATAGCGCCGAGCGCGTTGGTCAGGATGTCCCCGAGGCCTAACGGCGCGCTAGAGCCCATTGGCTGGCGCTCTTCGATAGAGGGTTCGCGCTGAACCATGAGTAGGGCGGCGATAAGCGCTGCGCTACTCGCAGCGATTGTAAGGCGAGCGAAAAGTCGGGCAATCGATGGATTTCGACGCTTAGCTTCAGCTGAATTGCCTTGGTTACTTCCCATTACCTGTCACTTTGTTTTGACTCGAGACGCTGCATTGTCACGACTTTCTAAGGCTCTGTCACGCGCCTTCATCGGCAGTGGTCTTGACCTGAAGCGTTGCCGCGGCCCGTCTGCTCGCAGAAGTCTCGTGATCAATGTCTACTTGACGCGCTAAAGAGTAGTCAACTCGTTGACTTTGTTAGCATAGAAGCGGCAGCTAGGCCTAATACGATGTTGGTCCTGATTGGGCCGCAGAGGCGATTTTGGAGTCTCTCCGGCTTTGATTAGGTAGGTACCTGTGCTACAGTCCGCGCCTTTAAATAAACAGTCCTTGTGGGGGATACTTTTCGATGGCGAGTACAACAATTCTAATAACGGTGGCACTGTCGCTGCTGGGCTTGGCGATTGCTTTGTTCTATATGAAGAAAGTGAACGACGTTCCAGTGGATATGGGTCTCGAGCCGGATCAATCAGAACGTCTCAAGTTCATTCATACAGCGATTGCCGACGGCGCTATGGCGTTCCTAAAGCAAGAATACAAGTTCATGACTATATTCATGATCGGTTTTGGTATTCTCATCTCTGTCGCTATCGACGATCAGCATACTCCTCAATATAACGAAGGCCTCTATACGGCGCTTGCGTTCCTCTTCGGTGGCGTCATCTCCGTGGCCTCAGGTTACATCGGAATGAAAGTGGCGACTGCGGGCAATGCACGCACGACTGTATCGGCTAAGCAAAGCATCTCCAAGGCTTACGACGTTGCGATCAACTCGGGTGCGGTTATGGGCTTTGCGCTTGTAGGTCTCGCGACCCTTGGTCTCATCATCGTTTATGTGGTCATGTCTTCGCTGATGTCAGAACTCGGCCCTGACAACAACCACATCCTGATGGAAGTGATTGCAGGATTCGGTCTCGGTGGCTCAACAATCGCGCTTTTCGCGCGTGTGGGCGGCGGTATCTTCACCAAGGCAGCTGACGTTGGCGCTGACCTGGTAGGTAAAGTCGAGCAAGGCATTCCGGAAGACGATCCCCGTAACCCTGCGGTTATCGCTGACAACGTTGGCGACAATGTGGGCGACGTGGCGGGAATGGGAGCTGACCTCTTCGGTTCTTGTGCAGAGAGCACCTGTGCCGCGATGGTAATCAGTGCTGCAGCATTCGCGACTAACACTGACGCGTTGCTCTACCCAATTCTTATCTCGGCAGTGGGTATTCCCATCAGCCTGCTCACCAAACTTCTCGTGTCTGTTAAGACAGAAGAGGACGTAGCGCCAGCGCTCATGAAGCTGTTGATCATCTCTAGCGCCTTAATGGCGGTAGTTATGTACTTTGTGACTTTGGCAATGATTCCTGCCGACTTCGTGATCGGTGAGAACACTTACAGCAATGTAGGCGTCTACTTCTGCTTCCTATCGGGCCTGGTGTCTGGTTTGGCGGTTGGTCTGTTGACTGGCTATTACACCTCTGAAAAGTATGCGCCGGTTCAAGAAGTGGCTAAGTCTTGTGAAACAGGCGTTGCGACTAACATTATTTACGGCCTCGCACTCGGCTATAAGAGCACAGTGTTGCCTTATATTTGCATCGCGATCAGCATCTTCGTTTCATGGGAGCTCGCTGGCATGTACGGCGTAGCAATCGCGTCACTCGGTATGCTTGGCACGCTGGTTATCGCTCTGATGATCGACGCTTACGGTCCAGTTGCTGACAACGCCGGCGGCATTGCTGAAATGGTTGGCCTCGAGGCAGAAGTTCGTCGTCGTACTGACGTGCTCGACTCGGCAGGCAACACGACAGCAGCAATCGGTAAAGGCTTTGCTATCGGTGCGGCGATTTTGACTTCACTCGCACTCTTCGCAGCCTTCATTACGATTTCTGAGAAGCTCAGCGGCGAAGCATTCACAATGAGCCTGCTAGATCCTCTGGTTTTCACAAGCGTATTTATCGGTGCGGTTCTGCCATTCTTGTTTACTGCGATGACTATGAAGTCGGTCGGTAAAGCGGCTTTCGCGATGATCGAAGAGGTGCGTCACCAATTCCGCACTATTCCAGGCATCATGGAAGGCACTGGCAAGCCAGACTACGCAAAGTGTGTCGCTATCTCGACTCAGGCGGCGCTAAAAGAAATGATCGCACCAGGCGTGTTGATCATGGGTACTCCTCTCGTTGTCGGCTACCTATTCGGTGTTGAAGCGGTTGCAGGCGTCCTCGCCGGTTCACTCGTTTGTGGCGGCGTATTGGCGATTTCTGCGTCAAACAGCGGCGGCGCATGGGACAACGCCAAGAAGTATATCGAAGCAGGCAACCTCGGCGGCAAAGGCTCAGAAGAGCACAAAGCGGCGGTTGTTGGCGATACAGTAGGCGACCCTTTGAAAGATACTTCAGGTCCTTCACTAAATATCCTGATCAAACTATCTGCGATTTTGAGCGTTGTATTTGCACCGTTCTTTGTTCAGTACGGCGGTATCTTAGTGGGCTAGGGTCTAGCGTTAGCTAGGCTTAAAATGCTGCGCTCGGGGAGGTTTATTCCCTGAGCATAAAAAAAGGAGGCGCGTAAGCGGCCTCCTTTTTTTATGCCTGAATGTCACTGATTACCGGCGAGTGGATATCACAAACGGATCAATTACTCCTGCTTTCGAAGTGATAGAGAACCCACCCCTCCAATTCTGTACTCGCCGCGTCTGCATCGCTGCGCCATGTTAGCTTTGCCGCGCGCACGCATTGGTAGATGCGAAAAGAATTCGTGTTCTCGATAATCAGATTGCGCACTGAAGGGTTGAGCGTGTAGTTGGAGATTTCGACCAGTTTCCACCCATCGGCCATCGTCCGTGCAACGCAGTCGTCGCCCGTGAGTAGGTCCACGAGTGGCAAGTTGGTCTGCGCATAGCGTTCTGCGCGCAGGCCGAGACTCAGGGTGAGATCGGTTTTTTGATTGTCACGCGGGAGATCGATAAAGCTTATCTTTTCGAGTGTGATCGCCTCCTGCGAGAGATTCTGGGCGACTAGGCGCAGGCCGTCATCGGTATTTTCCCCCCAAGCTGCAGAAAACAAGGCAAACTTGATAGGGCTTTCGGTGCTGGCGCCAGTCTCTGTGCTTCCGCTTTGGGCGAATCCCGGTGATCCTGAGAGAAGGGCGAGCCCAATTATTATCGATTTGCCGAGGTCTTTAAGAGTGCCAGGTGCGTTCTGCTTATCGCCCGCTGGGCAGCAGGTTGCGACGCCTTTGGAGCGAGGCTTATGCGAAAAGGTGATCTTGTTACTGCTAAGTAAATTCATTGCCTGATTCTAGGGTGTAGGGCCGCCTATGTCAGCCATTTTTCAGATAGCATGAGCATTAGTGCGCGCGATTGAGTCAAATTTGCTAAGCTCGCAGGCTAGTAAATTAAGACACATTGACCATGGGGCAGGGCGTGAAAAAACTGGAAAACATTAAACATATTGTCTGTGTTGCTTCGGGCAAAGGAGGCGTTGGCAAATCAACTACAGCTGCAAACTTAGCGCTTGCACTCAAGGTACAGGGATTTGCAGTGGGATTGCTCGACGCCGATATTTACGGCCCGAGTCTACCTGTTGTCATGGGAATTGCTGCCGGAACACGGCCCGAGATTCGGGATAAGCGTCTGATGGTGCCACTGCAAGCGCATGGCATCGAATGCAACTCTATGGGTTTCTTAGTCGACGAGCGAACAGCCATGGTATGGCGCGCGCCGATGGTGGTCTCCGCCTTCACTCAAATTCTCACAGACACCGCTTGGTCAGATCTAGATTATTTGATTATTGATATGCCGCCGGGAACCGGCGATATTCAATTGAGCCTTGCGCAGACTGTAGCCGTGCGCGGTGCTGTTATCGTGACGACACCGCAAGACATAGCGCTGTCGGACGCCCGTAAAGGCATTGAAATGTTTAATAAGGTGGGCGTCCCCGTACTCGGCGTAGTTGAGAATATGAGTATGCATACCTGCAGCAATTGCGGGCATGCTGAGGCGATTTTCGGCAGCGGCGGTGGTGAGAGGTTGGCGCAAGACTATGGCGTCGACGTAATCGGACGTTTACCCCTCGATATAAAGATTCGGGAACAAACCGATCTTGGTGTTCCTGTGGTAGCATCGACATCGCACCCGCAGTTACAAGAAGCTTATGCCGAGCTTGCCCGAGGCGTTCACGCTCAGGCATTGGCGCACGAGGCTAACGGGGCTGCTACGCCGACGATTTCAGTAGAAGACGATTAATCATTACAAACATCGTGGCAATCTCCATCGAGCGCTAAACTATAGAGCGCCTTCAAAAAATAAAAAGAGGAAATTCTGTGGACGCAGTTAACGACCTACTCATTCTCATCGATAGCTATCTAGGAAGCGCCGTATGGTTTCCCTTTCTGCTTCTTTCTGTCGGTATTTTCTTTACGCTCTACCTTGGCTTTCCCCAGATTCGCTACTTTAAACATGCGATAGGAATCACGACGGGCCGCTTCGATAAAGACGGGGCGAAAGGCGACACCTCACACTTCCAGGCGCTGGCAACGGCGCTATCGGGCACGGTTGGCACGGGAAATATTGGCGGCGTAGCGCTTGCGCTACATTTAGGCGGGCCAGCTGCGCTTTTCTGGATGTGGGTAACGGCGTTTTTCGGCATGACCAGCAAATTCGTCGAGGTGACGTTGTCGCATAAATACCGCGAACAAACCGCCGATGGCACGATGGCGGGCGGCCCCATGTATTACATGGAAAAGGGGATGAACGCCAAATGGTTGGCAATCATCTTCGCTATGGCGACAGTGTTAAGTTCCTTTGGTACAGGTAGCCTCCCGCAAATTAACAGCATCGCGGCGGGCTTGCAGAGCACCTTCGACATCGAGCCTATCGTGACAGGCGCGGTATTATCGGTGCTGCTTGCGCTGGTGATCATCGGTGGCATTAAGCGGATAGCCGCAGTGGCCGCGGCGATCGTGCCAACGATGGCGATTATTTATATCGTCGGCGCATTTGCGGTGATCCTGCCTAATCTTGGCAATATCGGTCCTTCGTTCGCAGCGATCTTTAGTGACGCGTTCACCGGTTCCGCGGCGACCGGCGGTTTCCTTGGTGCAACCTTTGCCTATGTGTTCGACCGGGGCGTTAACCGCGGTCTGTACTCAAACGAGGCAGGTCAAGGCTCAGCTCCTATCGCTCACGCCTCTGCTCGCACTGATGAGCCTGCTGACGAGGGCATGGTGTCTATTTTGGAGCCCTTCATAGACACCATCGTGATTTGTACAATTACCGGTTTGGTAATTTTGTCATCAGGTGCATGGAAAGAAAAGTTCGACAATGAATTCCAGCGTGCGGATATGCGCTTCGTTGCGGGTGCCTACAGCGAGCAAGAACCAGCCGATGTCGCGGAAATGTTTTCATTACTTAACGGTGATGACACCGTAGCTAGGCTGTATTCGGGCGAACTAATTATCAGCGAGGGTCGCGCGGTGAACTCGCAGGACTTCACCCTCATGGCATCGCGCTCGTTCGCCGAAGAAGTTGTGTTTGCGCGCGGCGACGTGCTTCTCAATGGCACACTTAGTGTCACGGGAGGGCGCCTCGATGATTCTGATGTTGGCGTATCGGGGATGTCGCTTATTCACTCGGTACCACTTACGACAGTAGCCTTTACGCGGGGTTACTTTGGTGAATATGGCCAATATGTAGTCTCGGTAGGCCTCATGCTGTTCGCCTTCTCGACCGCTATTGCGTGGTCGTATTACGGCGATCGCGCGATGACTTACCTACTCGGGCCTAAATCGGTGCTACCGTATCGCATAGTTTACGTAGCAGGTTTCTTCTATGCAGCATTCGCTGACACGACAATTATCTGGAATCTTGCGCTCATTACGATAGTCTTAATGACAGTCCCCAATCTTTTTGGCTTGTTGTTCATGCATAAAGAAATGAAGAAAACCGTCACCGATTACTGGGAAAAAACAGAGCACGGCAAGCATAAGGCCTAGGCTTTTATCCACTGCAAGCATAAATAAAACGAGCCGCATTAGCGGCTCGTTTTATTTAACGGGTTAAAGTTAAAGGGGGGGGGGTAGTCAGCGCCTATCGACGTTGGTCAATTACTCTCCGGGGAGGCGAATTCTTTCAACGATTTCTATGACTGCAGCCGGAGGCGGCGGGGTGAAACGCGCAACGGCAATTGCTACACAGGTATTGATGAGTGTGCCGAACGTCCCTATGCCTTCAGGTGAAATACCAAACAGCCAGTTGTCAGCATTATCGATCGCAGGATTCATAAAGCGGAAGTAGATGATGTAAGCAGCGGTGAAGCCGAAGCCTGCAACCATGCCCGCAATTGCTCCCTCCTTATTCATCCGCTTCCAGAAAACCCCAAGCACAATGGCAGGAAAGAAAGACGCAGCGGCTAGGCCGAAAGCAAAGGCGACGACTTGCGCTACATAGGCCGGCGGATACATACCGAAATAGCCCGCTATTAATACCGCAACGAAAATTGCGAGCCTCGCATAGAGTAATTCTTTCTTGTCGCTAATGTCGGGCATGAAGCTGCGTTTCATCATGTCGTGTGCAACGGAGGTCGAAATAACGAGGAGTAACCCTGCTGCAGTCGACAGCGCAGCGGCGAGTGCGCCTGCTACCACCAAGGCAATGACCCAGTCGGGCAGTCCCGCTATTTCAGGATTCGCAAGTACCATGATGTCGCGGTTCACGTCGAGTTCGTTAACAGCCGGATCACCAACGTATTGGATCCGTCCGTCGCCATTTTTGTCCTCGAATGAAATAAGTTTGGTTGTTTCCCATTTCTTAAACCATTCCGGCATCGCCGTGTATTCTGCATTACTTACCGTATTAATCAGATTGGTTTTTGCGAACGCGGCGACCGCGGGCGCGGTGGTGTAGAGAATAGCGATAAAGATGAGGGCATAGCCTGCAGAGCGACGAGCATCGCGCACATTCGGCACGGTGAAGAAGCGAATGATTACGTGAGGTAAGCCGGCGGTGCCAAACATAAGCGCAGCTGTGATGAAAAAGACGTCTTGGGTGCTGCGCTGGCCTTCGGTGTAGGTGGCGAAACCGAGCGCTTGGCTCATGCCGTCAAGGCGGTCGAGCAGATAACCGCCGCCATAAGCTTCTGTTAGCTCTGAGCCGAAACCGATCTGAGGAATCGGCTGGCCAGTCATCATCAGCGAGATGAATACGGCAGGCACTGTGAAGGCAAAAATCAGTACGCAGTATTGGGCAACCTGCGTGTAGGTGATGCCTTTCATGCCGCCAAGTACCGCGTAGAAGAAGACGATCGCCATGCCAATGAGCACCCCGGTTTCTATGTCGACTTCGAGAAAGCGAGAAAAGACGATGCCGGCCCCCTGCATCTGACCGCAGACATACACGAAGGAAATAACGACTGCACAAAACACGGCAATCAGCCGCGCTGACTGTGAGTAATAGCGGTCGCCGATAAAATCAGGCACGGTGAATTTGCCGAACTTACGCAGATAAGGTGCCAGCAAGAGCGCGAGCAGAACGTAGCCGCCGGTCCAGCCCATCAGGTAGAAAGTACCGTCGCGACCGAGAAACGAGATTAGCCCTGCCATCGAGATAAAAGAGGCGGCGGACATCCAATCCGCAGCGGTTGCCATGCCATTCGCAAGAGGGGGAACGCCGCCTCCCGCAACATAGAATTCCTTCGTGGAAGAGGCGCGTGACCAGATCGCTATACCGATATAGAGGCTGAAGGATAAAAAGACAAAGAGATAGGTCCAGGTTTGAACGTTCATTGGCCCGCCTCTTCGTCAGACTGAGCAGAATTCTCTGCGGCATTGTCGTTTGCGTACTGAGCGTCGAGCCTATCCATGAGACGCATATAGGCGAGTATCAAAACAACAAACACGAGGATCGAACCTTGTTGTGCCATCCAGAAGCCGAGTTTAAAGCCGGCGAATCGAATTGTGTCGAGTGCATCGACAAAGAGGATGCCTGCGCCGAACGACACGACAAACCAGACAATGAGAAGTGAGGCGACGATTTTGAGATTCGCCTTCCAATAGGAGTTAGCGCTTTGGCTAGACATAATTATCCTCTTGTTTTTCTTGTTATTGAGATTTATCGGCGATGCCTTAGATCACGGATAGTAGCATCGTTGCTCAGAATAGGTATAGGCGACGGCGCAGCATAACCTCTATGTTGGAGGCTTATTGCTGGGCCTGCAGTTGGGCGAGTGATGCGGGCTAGTTAAGACTTTGACTAAGGTAGGTAGTGAGCTTCGTGCGGGCGCGCTTCGCCGCCGCGTCGTCTGGTTTGCGTGCAGCGACGAAATAATTGCGGACAAGCTGACGCAGCTTTTGTCTCTCGAGGCGAGGATGCTGATCAATAAGTTGTGTGATGGCGTCTTCGCTGGTACTTGGTTCCGCAACGAGGCTTTCGCAGGCCTGCGCGGTCACACCGAGCGTCTTGCGAGGTGTGCCCGGGCGCGTTGTCCTGCGGGGGTTCTCGAGCTCTTCTACTGCTGCGAGCAAGGCGTCGTAATCTTGCCCACGCATTCGCTTGCCGATGAATTGGGCATGGCGCTTGAGCGCGTTATTGCTGTTGGGCAGTAAATTATAATCCTCGATTGCCTTAAGTAGCACCTCGTTCAGATCGAGCGTCGCGAGCTGTTTGGGGCGAAGCGCGGCGAGGCGAACACCCAAGTCTTGCAGTTTATTCGCATCGCGCTTGAGTTGTGATTTGCTCGGGCCGTCGAAGAAATCATCGGAAACGGGAAGTCTTTTTTTGTCGGTTCGCATGCTCAAAGCTCAGTCTGCTGTTGGCCTAAGAACTTGTTTAGGCGCGTGAATTACTCTGTTTGGCGGGCGCTGCTCAGAGATAAAAGAGCTGCGCTAGCCCTAAAAAGGACAAAAACCCGACAGAGTCGGTCACTGTCGTTAATGCGACCGAGCCTGCTAGCGCGGGGTCGATGTTGAGCCTATTCAGCAGCAGCGGCAAATAAGCGCCAGCGAGCGCGGCGGTAATCAGGTTGATCATCATTGCTGCGGCAATAATAAGGCTAAGCGCAAAATCTTGATACCAGATCAGGGTAATCGTGCCGATCACCGCCGCCCAAGTCAGGCCATTGAGCGCGGCGACGCCCAGTTCGCGTATCAAAAGCCAGCGGCTGTTAGCAGGGCCGATATGGCCGAGTGCGAGCCCTCGAACAACGAGAGTGAGTGTCTGTGATCCAGCGACACCACCCATGTTGGCGACAATCGGCATAAGGATGGCTAACGCGACGACTGCATCCAAGGTGTCTTGAAACAAGTAGATGACCATCGAGGCGAACACCGCCGTCATCAAGTTTACTCCAAGCCACAGTGCGCGTCGTCGCGCAGTCTTGGTTACGGGGGCGAAGGTATCATCTTCTTCGTCGAGACCCGCCATGCTCATTAGCGAGTGTTCGGTCGAGTCACGAATAACGTCCACGACGTCGTCGATGGTGATGCGCCCAAGTAGTTTTCCCGCTTCATCCACGACAGGTGCCGAGACCCAATCGTGCTGCTCAAATAGCTGCGCGACTTTGCGCGCCTCCATAGTGACAGGAATACCCTCGAGGTCTTCGAGCATCAGCTCATTAATCGTCGTTTGCGGATCGGAGACAAGCAGTGTGAGCAGAGGCATGCGGCCGAGCAGTCTGTCTTCGCGCGTGACGACATAGATTGTGTCTGTCATCGCAGGCAGAGAATCATGGCGGCGCAGATAGCGGAGAACAAGTTCGAGCGTGTGAGTGGGGCGCACAGTAATGGTGTCGGTGTTCATCAATCCACCGGCAGTATCCTCATTATAGGAGAGGATAGACTCGACACGATGACGATCCTGTTCGTCCATCGCCTCGAGAACTTGGGCAGCTACCTGCTGGGGGAGTTGCTGTAAGATGTCGGCGAGGTCGTCGGTTTCGAGGCCGAACGTGAGTTCAGCTACCTGTTCTGCATTGAGTTCGCTAAGAATTTGCCCCTGAATATCTTCGTTGAGATACTGAAGAACTTCGCCCTCGGAGTCTTTGTCGATGAGTTGCCAAAGAACGCCGCGGGTTTTCGGCGGTGATGATTCGAGGAGGTGCGCGATTCCCGCAGTCGGCAGTGTCTTTATCATCTGCCGAACTTCATACAGTGACCCGCTGTCGATTGCTTGATGCAATTCGAGCGCATGATCAGTCTGTGGCTGTAACTCTTGGGGGTTTGACATGCGGGCGGTCGTCCTCGATGACTGCACAAGCTTTGCCGTGTCGAATACGGCGACCGCCGCTATTCTACCGCTAAACGACCAGCATTAGAACGTTGCCTTAGAGGCTTTCGCCGAATCCGTCTTCGAACAAGGCGACAAGAGCCGCAATCGCGTCTGACTCGTCTGCGCCGTCTGCTTCGAGTGAAACAGTCGTTCCTTGTGTTGCAGCGAGCATCATCAGCGACAGAATGCTTTTGCCATCAACAGCTCTGGCGCCAACGCCAATTCGAATGTCGCTTGAAAATCCAGCGGCAACCTCGGCGAGTTTCGCCGAAGAGCGCGCATGGAGGCCGGCGCGGTTAACAATTGCTGTCGTTTTTGTAATCATTCGAATGTTTTCGGTTGTTGATGAGCCGGGCTTAGTTGCCTTAGTCGAGTTCACGATGCCTTACTTGAACGCTCTCGAAACGCTGACTAAATATTTCGCCTAATTTCTCAGAAAGGTAGACAGAGCGGTGCTGACCGCCTGTGCAGCCAATTGCCACAGTCATATAGCTTCGATTATTGTTCTCAAAACTAGGGAGCCATGATTCGAGGAATCCTTGAATATCACTAAGCATCTTTTGCACCTCTTCGTGCGAGTCGAGGAAGCGCGCGACCTCGGGGCTTAATCCCGTTAGAGAGCGCAGGCTTGAATCCCAATAAGGGTTAGGCAGGCAGCGCGCATCAAACACCAAATCGGCATCCGTAGCTATTCCGTTCTTGAAACCAAATGACTGAAACTGCAGCGTCATGTTGCTAGCGCCGTCGGAATCGAGCCTTGCCATTATAATGTCACGGAGCTGAGGCAAAGGCATTTTGCTCGTATCGATAGTCAGGTTTGCCAATAATGACAGAGGCTCGAGTAATTCCGATTCTCTGTCGATGGCCTCTCTCAGGCCAATCTCCTTGTCGCTCAAGGGGTGTTTGCGACGACTCTCGCTAAACCGCCTTAACAGCGTTTGCGAGTTGGCATCGAGAAACACGATATCGGTCGAGAGGGGGCCTGATCCGAGTTGTTTGATTATTTCCGGAACCTGCCGCAGGTCTGAAGGGACATTGCGCGCATCTATACTCACGGCTGCGTTGGCAATGTCGAGAGTCTTGGCGGCTAGGCGGTCGGCAAGTGAGGGCAGGAGGCTGGCAGGTAGGTTATCGATGCAATAGTAGCCGAGGTCCTCAAGAATGCGGAGGACCGTACTTTTCCCAGATCCTGAGCGACCGCTTATGATCGTTAACTTCATTGCGCAGCGTGCCTTTTCAGTTTGCATGTAATAGTGTCTAAAAGTCGACGTGCCGGAAATCGGTCTGCTGGCGTTCTGCGCGTCGACGCTTTTACGTCATTATAGCAACGTTATAGAGGTCTTCATTGTCGTACGTGTGGCGCAGAGTGAAACATAAATCCTCATCAAGGAAGAGGCTCGCAATTTCGCCTAGCGCCTTAACATGCTCTGTATCGCCCCCCTCAGGGACTATTAACGCGAAGACAAGGTCGATTGGTTTGCCATCGATAGAATCGTAGTCAACTGGTTCGGCCAATGAAATGAGTGCACCGACTAATCTATCGCACTGGGTTAAACGGCAATGAGGTATCGCAATTCCGTTGCCGAGGCCAGTAGTGCCGAGTTGCTCTCGGCTCATTAGCGCTTCAAATACATCGTCTTCGTCGACGCCTTCAATCTGTTTGGCGATGAGACTGCTCATGATGCCAATAACACGTTTCTTGCTTACTCCCTCAACTTTGCTTTTGCATAGGCTTGGGCTAAGAATTTCTTCTAGATGCATCTGCTTACTACTCTCTTCGTGTTTCTCGTATATTTCTCTTCGCCGTTGTAACGCGGCGAGGGAGTGACAAATTACCTCGCATGCTTCAACGACGCTTTATTCTGCGGTTAAACGCTTTCGCTCATTAGAAGGTGGGATGTTTAGCCCTTCTCGATACTTCGCTATCGTGCGCCGCGCAACGTTAATTCCTTGGTCTTGCAACAGGTCAGCTATTTTACTATCACTGAGAGGCTTTCGGGTATTTTCTGCTGCAACAAGTTTGCGAATAATTGCACGGATTGCTGTCGATGAGCATTCACCGCCACCTGCCGTTGATACATGACTTGAGAAGAAGTATTTAAGCTCAAAAATACCGCGCGGTGTATGCATATATTTTTGAGTCGTGACTCGCGAAATTGTGGACTCATGCATTTCGACGGCTTCGGCGATATCGTGAAGCACCAGCGGCTTCATCGCTTCCTCTCCGTGCTCCAGAAAACCAACCTGATGCGCGACGATGCGAGTCGCTACTTTCATGAGCGTATCATTGCGGCTTTGAAGGCTCTTAAGAAACCATCGCGCCTCTTGAAGATTGTCTTTGAGGTAGGTGTTGTCTGCGCTTGAATTACCCCGTTGAACCAATGCTGCATAGTCCGCATTGATCCGCAGTTTGGGGGCAACATCGGGGTTGAGTTCTACACGCCAAGACTGAGTGTCCAGGTCTTTACTTACCAAAACATCCGGCACAACATAGGTCGCTGTCGAGGGAGCTATGTCGGCGCCTGGCTGCGGATTGAGGCTCTCAATTAGGCTTATGGCTGCGCTAAGCTCGGCTTCTTTCAGTCGAGTCTTGCGCATAAGCTGCGCGTAGTCTCTTACGCCAAGTAAATCGATATGGTCTCGAATAATGAGCTTCGCCGAGGCTAGCGCCGGCACGGTGTCATTGATCAAATTTAGTTGAATGAGAAGGCATTCTGCGAGCGACCTATAGCCAACGCCTACCGGGTCGAAATGCTGAATTCGATGCAGGACGGCGACAACTTCGTCTTCTTCTACTTCGTCTTCGGGGTCAAAACCCTCAACAAGATCATGGATGTCGGAGCTAAGCCGGCCATCGGGCGAGATAGAATCGATAATCGCCTCGGCGATAATGCGGTCTCGCTCAGACAGATGGCTGAGGTTTAACTGCCAGAGGAGGTGATCCTGCAGTGTCTCTTCAGCCGAACTTCGCGCCTCAATGCTTTCGCCTTCGCCGTCAAAGCTGCCACTGCCACTGCCGCTGCCCTGATAGGTATCTTCCCATTGCGAATCCGTGCTGAGTTCGGTGGGGATGTTTTCCCCCCACTCGCCATCTGTCTGATTGTCATCGGTTGTTGTGGTATCGGCCTGAGTTTGACGGTCGTTCTCGTAGTTCTCTTGAGAGGAGTCGCTTTCGTTATTCGTTCGCTCTTTGTTCTCGCTTGTCTCGGCGTCGCTGTCAAAGCCATCGCCATCATCATGCTCGATTAATTCCAGCATAGGGTTCGATTCGAGTGCTTGAGATATCTCTTGTTGAAGGTCGAGAGTCGATAATTGCAGAAGCTTGATCGCCTGCTGTAACTGCGGCGTCATGCTGAGGTGTTGGCCAAGCTTAAGCTGGAGCGATATTTTCATACTACTGCAATCGATGTGGCGTAGAGTTGAATTACGATCAGCCTAGTGTGTTTAGTGAGAACTAGGCCCGCTTTTTGGCGAGTGCATAAGCAAGTCGCGATTTAAGAGCGGACGAGTATAGCAAGAACTGTGCCTCTTTCGCATAGTTTCATTTCGCATCGCAAGGTGAGTTTTTCTCGGCAGTCTAAGGAGTGCAAGCGCGGGTTAAAGTCGGAAATTGTCGCCGAGATACACTTCGCGAACGGTGCTGTTAGAGAGGATCGCATCAGAGTTTCCTTCGGCGATAATACCCCCCTCGCTCACAATATACGCCTTAGCACAGATATCGAGCGTCTCTCTGACATTGTGATCGGTGAGCAGAATGCCGATCCCGCGTGCACGCAGATGTTCGATGATCTGTTTGATGTCATTAACTGAAATCGGATCGACACCGGCGAACGGCTCGTCAAGAAGGATGTAGCTTGGATCTGTTGCTAGGGTCCGTGCTATCTCTGTGCGTCTGCGTTCCCCGCCCGAGAGGCTTCGACCAGGGTTCTTTCGGATGTGCTGTATGTTGAACTCCTCGAGCAGTGCGTCGAGTTTTTCAGCACGCCCCTGAGCATCCAAATCGCTGCGGGTCTGCAGGATCGCGAGTATATTGTCTTCGACGCTCAAGGTCTGAAAAATGGATGAATCCTGCGGCAAATAGGCGAGGCCGTGGTGCGCGCGGCGGTGGATAGGTAGGCTGGTGACATCGGTATCATCAATAGTGACATCGCCTGCATCGGCTGAAACGAGACCTACGAGCATATAAAAGCACGTCGTTTTGCCAGCACCGTTGGGCCCGAGCAGGCCGACGATTTCCCCTTTTTGAATCTCAAAAGACACGTCTTTTACCACTTGGCGCTGTTTATAAGACTTAGCGAGGTGATTGGCGCGGAGCATTGTTGTCTCTCTTTTAAGTGTGTTGTCGTCGAATGGATTGCCGCGCTCAAGCCTGGAGCAGACATGTCGAGAAATGATCCGCGCCTAATTTCCTAGTGGCGAGGTGCTGCTTAGGCTGCCATTACACGGGCCTTTGGCTTCACGGATCAGATCTAGATCGACGAGGTAGGTGATAGCTGCACAGTTCATCGTCGAGTCTGGCGAGGTAATTGCAGCATCGCCAATGAGCTCCACAATGCTGTTCGATGTGTTTTCATCAGAGTAGAGGCGCAGTTCTTTGCTCGTTCCAGCCACATTCTCTCCATCGGTCGAGAGCTGCTGACTGTAGCCTACGGGCGAGCCGTAGACGGTAATTCGACTGAGTTCGTTACTCTCGACTGCATATTCAAAAATGGCCCGATCGCCGGTGATCCTTAGGCTGCCTTGGGTCACTATAACAGAGTCTTCTAGTGTCAATGTGCGCAGACCGTTCTCGACTGTCATGTTTGAATTGCCGGCAGCTTCCCAGGTGACCTTCTCCTGTTTGTCTGACGCGAGCGAAAGTGCGTTTGAGCTCAGCGTCAGTGCAGCGAAGCCTAGCAACAAAGCGTGCAATTTTTGTCCTGCTAGCGTGTTTAGTGCGTTAGCGAGGTGGCTCATAGGTTCCTCTTATCTCTTTCTCAAAATACAGGCTATCTTCAGTTAAATTGGCTTCGAAACCTACAGCGGTTTGATTTATTCCTTGGTCGATTACGCGGACAGGTTTGTCGCTACGAATCTTTTCCATGCTAGGAATTACACTAAATTCTGACGACTGTAACGCGAGGGTCGACGTGTTGGCGAGCGCTGCATTGAGGCTCGCATTGCCGATAAACCTCACCATATCGTCGCCTGCGCTGTTCGCGCGCGAGGGGGCGTCGACCGCGCTCGGTACACGTTCGATTCTGCCGTAATCAGCTGTGATGTTCCAGTTCGGTTTGCCCGCTTCGAAAAGGGTGATGCGCGGCTGTGTTAGGAGGCTGGTTTGGTCTTTGAACTGTGTCTGGCTGTCGGCATGAAGCGTGTACTGCAGCGCGCCATCCGCGTCGAATATTGTCGTCTGAAGCTTTTGTGAGTAGCCTTGTATTGGGCCTCGTGCACGCGACTCGAGTGTCTGTTCCGCTTGCAAAGTGTCCGTCTGCCCCGCGCGCTCAGAGGTCGCGATGGCGCGATCGTCGGCCCAATCGAGCGTCAAATAGAGGCCAACAGCGGTGAGCGTGGGGATGAGTAATGCGAGGATGCGAGGTCTATTCATCAGTAAGTGAGTTTGCCTTGGCTCGCTAGAATAAAATCGATGATTTCGCGAACGGCACCGCTGCCTCCTTGCGCAGCGGTAATCATGTGAGCAGCTTCAAGCGCACAGCGATGCCCTGCGGGGACGCTCGCGGCTAACCCAACGCGCTCGAGTACGGGTACATCGGGTGCGTCATCGCCTGCATAGGCGATCGCCTCGGTTGATAGGTTGTGTTCGGCGCAAATTTGGTCGAGCACGCGCGACTTATCGCTTACGCCTTGATAGATAATGTTGATGCCTAAGTCTTTGCAGCGTTGGGTCACGAGAGTCGATTCTCTTCCGGTGATTATTCCCACTCCTATGCCTGCATCCAAGGCGAAACGAATACCCTGACCATCCAGTGTGTGAAAGGTTTTCATTTCCTCGCCGGAGTTCGAAAAATACAGTCGGCCATCGGTCAGTATGCCATCGACATCTAAAAGGAGTAGCGCAATGGCGCTCGCGCGTTCGTGCAGCTCGGAGATACCTGTGGTTAGTCTCTGATTGTTTTCTTGCATTAGCTTTCTCTCTAGTGGCTCATGATGTATGCCGTTCTAGTCTTGGTGCTCTGGCTAGACGACATTAGAGCGCAACAGGTCGTGCATTTTTATGAGTCCGCTAAGCTCGCCTGGACTGTCTGAAACGATGAGGACATAGACGCTCGTCTCTTGCATTTTACTTGCAGCTTCGGCCGCCAGCGAGGTGGAATTTATAAAATGGTAGCTTTCAGACATTACCTGGTCGACAAGGGTGTTGTGAATATCAACGCCTGCATCGAGTGCGCGCCGCAAATCACCATCGCTAAAGACGCCGACGAGCGCGCCTTCGCTGTTGGTCACGGTAGTGAGTCCAAAGCCTTTGCCGCTCATTTCGATCAGCGCAGCGCTGAGCGAGGTGCCTTGTTTCACCTGAGGGAGTTCGTCTCCCTGATGCATAACGTCGCGTACGCGAACGAGCAATCGGCGGCCCAGATTGCCTCCGGGGTGCGAGAAAGCAAAGTCTTCACGAGTAAAGCCACGTGCCTCAAGTAAAGCCATCGCAAGGGCATCGCCCAAGACCAATGCAGCCGTCGTGCTTGATGTCGGTGCGAGCCCAAGGGGGCAGGCCTCTTCGTACACTTCGCCATCGAGATTCGCATCCGCGGCGAGGGCAAGCTCTGACCGGGGATTGCCGGTAAGGCTGATCAACGGCACCGCTTTACGTTTGAGTATTGGCAGCAAGCCGAGGATTTCCTCGGTCGAACCAGAGTTAGAGAGTGCTAGAACCACATCGTTAGCGGCGATCATTCCTATGTCGCCATGACTCGCTTCCGCAGGGTGGACAAACATCGCCGTTGTTCCCGTGCTTGCAAGAGTAGCAGCAATTTTTCGGCCGATGTGACCAGACTTTCCCATACCGATGACGACGACTCGGCCTGTCGCCTTGAGGATAATCTCGCAGGCGCGGGCAAAGGATTCATCAATGCGATCCGACAGGGCGGCGACTGCCTCCAGTTCGATCTTTACTGTCTTTCTCGCTGATGCGATGAGCACAGAATGGGGGAGGAGCTTGGGGGCGTCCATGGCGATTAACCTATGCTTGATGCCCGCAGTCTTCTGTGAGCGCTGTTTTCAAGTCTGTTGGATGAAAAGTGGTTTTTGCTTAGGTTGTTGGCGATTAAGCGTTCACTAGCATTACCGTAAACCAGCCGCAATAAATAGACAAGAAAATGACTCCGCTGACGCGTCCAAGCTGCTTGCCACGTGTCACCGCACAATAACAGAAGGCCGCCAGCAGCAGCGTGAGCAGTGTTACGGCGGCAAAGTCTCTGAACAGAAGAGGGGCCTGAATCAGGCCGGGGCTCAATAGGCCAGGGAAAGGGAGCACAGCGAGCAGGTTCAATATGTTGGAACCGACGATATTACCTATGGCGAGGTCGTAGTGGCCTTTTAGTACGCAGGTAATTGACGCTGCGAGTTCGGGTAGACTTGTACCGAGCGCGACGATGGTCAATCCAATCACGGCTTCTGAAACGCCCAGTGTCTCTGCAATCGCGCTAGCCGACGCTACCAGTGCCTCGGCGCTGACAATAAGCAGAATCAAGCCAAGCAACATATAGGCCACGGCCTGCCATGTGCGCGTTTCCGGTTCCTCGTCGCTTGCACTCGTTTCCTCGCTGAGCGTGTCGGGCTCGATGACGTCGCAGGCTTTCTTCTTGCGCAGGAGTTTGTAGCCAAGGAAGAGGCTCAGCGCGATAAGAACTAGCGCGTCGAAAGTGCCGATAAACAAGTCAAATAGGAGTACGCCTGTGACAAGAGTGACAAGAATAAGTGCAGGTAATTCCTTTTTTATTAACGATTTTGGCGGAGTGAGGGGGCGGAGTATTGCAGCGACGCCGAGTGCGACGCCAATATTGAATAGATTCGACCCGAAGGCATTGCCGATCGCGAGTTCAGGCTTGTCTTCGAGTGCCGAAACTGCGGATGAGAATATTTCTGGGGCCGAGGTGCCGAACGCGACAATAGTGAGACCGATCAAGAGCGGCGAGACGCCCGCATTACGCGCAAGTGCAAACGCGCCGAAAACGAACTTATCGGCTCCCCAGATAAGTCCTACGAAGCAGAGGGCGATAACGACTGAGCTTACGAGCATAGAGTGGGGTTCTTGTGCGAAGGGTTAGCAGGTAATTAGAAGGGGGAACGAGACCCTTTGCAAGTAATAATTTAATGCCACCGGTATATGAGGTAAACTGCTTCGAGTTTAATAACCCTCAAAACCTAATTAGAGTCCTCTTTAAGGAGCAAGACATGCAGCACTGCAGCGAGCGCATCAATGCCTATCAATCAAGCTCTTCCTTTGCCCGTCAGAACTGGTTTCTAGTCGGCAGTTTCCTCGTAGCGGTTCTGTGTCTGCAGCTTCTCAGCGGGCGCGCGAGCGCGCAGGGACTGTCTGCTGTCGAGACGGCCGAACTAGGCGTCAATACGCTTTTGGCTACGGCGCTTGAATCTAAATCGCTGTTCCTGAGTGATCGCGAGGGCTATTTTGCTGCAATTGAGACGGATCTAGAAAGCTTCGTCGATTTCACTGCCGTGGCGAATGTCGTGATGGCGAAATACGCAGCTGATGCTTCGCCGGCGCAAACGCAGCGATTCGCTGACATTTTGAAATCTACGCTCACCCGTTTCTACGGCGCTTCGTTGGTGTCCTACAGCGGAGAGGAACTGGTTTTTCTGCCTAACCCAAATCCATCAGATGTTCCGCGCGCCGACACCGTAGTAAGCATGGAGCTTCGCGGCGACATCAACCTGCAGCTTCGTTACCAAATGTTCATAACCGAAGACGATATCTGGAAACTCAAAAACTTGAGCCTCGCAGGAATCAACCTCGGTAGGCAGTACTATTCGCAGTTCTCGGCACTGATGACAGAGCATAACAACGACATTGATGCTGTACTCAATAACTGGCGCTAGCGGAAGGCTTTTCAAGATCACGCAACAAACGGAGTAGAAATAAGTGGAAGCGAGCACAATTCAAGATTTATTGGTCGCGGCGCTGCCTGCGACCGAAATCGATGTTCAGGGTGAGGGCGGCAAATACCTCGTCACAGCTACGGGCAGCATCTTCGAAGGTCTCAATGCGGTAAAGCGGCAGCAGACTATCTACAAAGTGCTTAATGAGCATATCAGCACTGGAGCGATTCATGCGGTAACTATGCGACTTTCGGCGCCCGGTGAAGCCTAGCCATTTGGTCTTCATACCCGCGAGAGCTGAATCAGACAGCAGCCATTCACTGTCGATAATGAAATTCTTCGATCAATTTTCAGCCCGCGAATTGCGCGCACAGCAGAGCTAACCCTATGGATAAGTTAATAATCGAAGGCGGCGTTCGCCTCGAAGGCGAGATAAGAATCGCCGGAGCGAAAAATTCGGCCTTGCCGATTCTCGCCGCGACATTGCTCACCTCCGAGAAGGTCACTATTTGCAACTTACCGCATCTGTTCGACATCACGACAATGCTAGAGCTGCTTGGGTGTATGGGCGTGCAGCCCGTTATCGATGAGAAGCTCAATGTCGAAGTCGACAGCAGCACGATCACCGATCTGAGCGCGCCCTACGAACTGGTAAAGACGATGCGCGCCTCCATTCTTGTGTTGGGGCCTTTGCTTGCCAAACACAAGCGCGCCGAGGTTGCCTTGCCTGGTGGTTGTGCGATCGGCAGCCGTCCCGTGAATCTTCACATTACGGCGCTCGAAGCGATGGGGGCGGATATTGTTGTCGAAGACGGGTATATCAAGGCCTCTGTCAAAGACCGGTTGAAGGGTGCGCATATCTTTATGGATATGGTCACAGTAACGGGCACAGAAAATGTCATGATGGCCGCCTGTCTCGCAGACGGTCAGACAATCATAGAAAATGCTGCGCGCGAGCCTGAAGTGGTCGACCTCGCTCTCTGCCTCATTGCCATGGGTGCAGACATCAGCGGTCATGGCACGGATACGCTCGTGATTAACGGCGTGTCTGACCTGCACGGCTGCACGTATTCGGTGATGCCAGACCGAATCGAAACTGGCACTTATTTGATCGCTGCCGCAGCGACCCGCGGCAAGATTAAGGTTAAAGATACGCGTCCAGATATTCTCGAGGCCGTGTTGTTAAAACTCGAACAAGCTGGGGCAGACATACAGGTGGGAGAGGATTGGATTTCTCTCGACATGCATGGCAAACAGCCCAAGGCAGTGTCTGTTCGAACTGCACCTTACCCCGCGTTTCCGACTGATATGCAAGCGCAGTTCACCGCGCTTAATTCTGTCGCGTCAGGGTCAGGCTCAATCACAGAAACCGTGTTCGAAAATCGATTCATGCATGTGCATGAAATGAACCGCATGGGCGCAATTATTAGGGTTGAGGGTAACACCGTGATCGTCGAGGGTTCCGAGACCTTAAAAGGCGCGCCGGTCATGGCCACTGACCTTAGAGCCTCGGCCAGCCTGATTATTGCCGGCCTGGTAGCGTCAGGTGAGACGGTTGTCGATCGCATTTACCATATCGATCGCGGCTACGAATGCATCGAGGAGAAGCTGCAATTGCTCGGCGCAAAAATCCGTAGAATACCTTCGTAATAAGTCTGAGTTGGAAAACTTAGCAGAAACGCGTTAAAGACCCCTTCGTGGAAAACAGAGACTCGATTTATGACCATGCCTAATCTCGTCATTGCGCTCACCAAAGGGCGCATACTCGATGAAGTGCTGCCATTGCTCGCGCAGGCAGATATCGTTCCTGCGGAAGATATTTCGCTGAGCCGCAAACTCATTTTTGATACCAATCTCGCCCACGTTAAGCTGATGGTGATTCGGGGATCCGATGTGCCAACGTATGTTGAATTTGGCAGCGCCGATATTGGGGTAGTAGGAAAAGATCTGTTACTCGAATACGGCGACGAGGCCTTCTACGAACCGCTTGATCTAGACATCGCCCGCTGCCGTTTAATGACAGCAGAACCGATAGGTCGGGCAGCGCCGGTCGGCCGTCTAAGAGTGGCGACCAAATTCGTCAATATCGCTAAACGCTATTTCGCCGAGCAAGGCGTGCAAATCGAGCTGATTAAGCTCAACGGTGCGCTCGAATTGGCGCCCTCAATGGGGTTGGCCGACGCGATTGTGGACATAGTCGACACCGGCAAGACGCTAACAGCTAACGGGCTCGAGGCGAAAGATTTCATCGCGCACGTGAGCTCGCGGATTATTGTTAATAAAGCCTCAATGAAAATTAAGAATGCGGCGATTCGCGAAATACTCGACAAATTATCGACCGCCGTTGCCAATCGTGCGGCATAGGCGCAACGATTAACGCAGCGAGCAAAAGGAATTATCTATGACCACTCTCTTTCTCCCCATCAAGCAGCTTGATAGCGCGAGCGCAGATTTCGACGCCGCGCTGAAAGCGCATCTGAAGCGAGAGATGATTGTGGCAGACGACGTGACGGCAACTGTCAGCGATATTCTCGCCCGGGTGCGGGCAAAGGGTGACGCCGCAGTTCTCGATTATACGAATCAATTTGACGGTTTCGGGGCTCAATCGATGGCCTCATTGACAGTAACGCGCGAGCAGATGCAGGCGTCGCTCGAGAGTCTCGATGCGGCGCAGCGCGAGGCTTTAGAAATTGCAGCCGGCAGGATTCGTAGTTATCACGAAAAGCAGAAGCAGGAGTCGTGGCAATACTGCGAAGAGGACGGTTCGGTTCTTGGGCAGAAGGTAAGCCCCTTGCAGCGTGTGGGCGTCTATGCGCCGGGCGGCAAGGCGAATTACCCTTCGTCGATTCTTATGCTCGCCATTCCTGCGCAGGTAGCGGGTGTCGAACAAATTATAGCCACGGTCCCCACCGCCTACGGTGATGCAGGAAAGCTTGTGTTTGCCGCTGCTGCGCTAGCAGGCGTCACCGAACTCTATACCATTGGCGGTGCACAAGCCGTTGCTGCGATGGCTTATGGCACCGAAAGCATCCCTAAGGTTGATAAAATTACCGGACCGGGCAACATCTATGTAACCGTTGCGAAGCGATTGGTGTTCGGTGAGGTCGGTATCGATATGATAGCCGGGCCATCGGAATTAACCATTATCTGCGATGGCGAAACTGACCCCGATTGGATCGCTATGGATCTGTTTTCTCAGGCCGAGCACGATGAACAGGCGCAATCAATTCTAATTGCCACCGACGCGAACTACCTTGATCAAGTTAGGGCCAGTATCGAGCGGTTATTACCTACGATGGAGCGCCGCGACATCATCGAAAAATCGATGACCAATCGTGGACTCTTTATTTTGGTTGAAGACCTAAACGAAGCTGCACGGGTGAGTGATGCCATAGCGCCTGAGCATCTCGAACTTTCGATCGCTGATCCTGAATCGCTTCTGGAAAAGATAAACCATGCGGGCGCTATTTTTATGGGGCGCTATAGCGCCGAGGCGCTCGGCGACTACTGCGCGGGTCCAAGCCATGTCTTGCCAACGTCAGGCACTGCGCGATTCTTTTCGGCGCTCGGCGTTTACGATTTTCAGAAGCGCAGCTCGATAATCTTTAGTACGCGAGAAGGGGCTAGCCGCCTGGCAAAGACCGCCGGTGAACTGGCACGCAACGAGCATCTGCAGGCACACGCGCTGTCTGCTGAGTATCGTCTTATCAAAGCCTAGTCGAGTTAAGTTAGGGCTCGATAATAATCGCCTGGCCGAAGCCGAGAGTTGTCGGTAAGGTGAGAGTCTGGCCTTGCCGATAGACTTCTACCTCGATAGTATCCCCCGGCTTTTTATTTCGAACCTCGGCCATAATGTTGCCGCCATCGATTACTTTGGTTCCCTGCACGCGAGTGATAACGTCTCCGGGCTGGATTCCCGCGCGCATCGCGGCACCGCCATCATCGACGCTTTCGACAAGCATTCCTCGCACCGAATCGATGCCGAAGAAAAGTTCGCTCGAGCGCGGCCCGAGAGCTTCACCTGTGATAACGCCTAAATAGCCTGCGTTACCCTCGATCGCCTGAGCAACCATTTCTCCGAGCGCGTTCACGGCGAGGGAGGCAGGCGTTGCGAACCCTATCCCTTCGAAATTGCCCGATTTGGAGAGAATCGAAGAGTTTAGGCCGACGAGTTTGCCGTTCGAATTGATTAGCGCGCCGCCCGAGTTGCCGGGATTGATTGCGGCGTCTGTTTGTATGCGCTCGATAGTGCGATCGGCGCCGCGTCGAAGCGCGCTGACAATACCTTGCGAGACAGACTGGCCAACGTTACGGGGATACCCGATAGCGAAAACAACGTCGCCGACGCGGAGGCTGCTGTCGTCGCCGCGAGGGATAGGCGTGAGTCCGTCCATATTGATGTGTAATACAGCAAGATCACTGCCCTCATCCCAAGCAACGACGGTTGCGGGTGTCTGACGACCATCGACGAGTGTGACCTGTGCATTGAACGCATCGAATAGCGTATCGACGACATGTAAATTAGTGAGAATATAGCCGTCGGCGCTGATAATAACGCCGGAGCCTAGGCTCGCGCGCTCTTCGAGGTAGAGATTAACTTTGTCTGGTGAGGCGCGTTCTACCGAACCGACATTAACGCTTGTTGCATTAATGCTCACGACCGCCGGCGAGGCATGTGCAATGACATTAGCAAAGCTCGGTGCGGCAAGTGCCCTGGCCAAGGGGGGTGGTTGGCTGCTACGCGACAATTGCGCGAGCTGGTTGTATTGCACGATGACGATCGCCAAGAGAAGCCCGCAGGCAATAGGCCACGCGAGAAAACGCAGCGTAGTCGCGAGGCGGTCGATGGCTTGCGCTCGATTGCTTGGTTTCACTGTAAGAGGTCTGCCCTAGCTTTTATTGTTAACATCTTATGCCTAGCGCCTGAAGGCGAAGTATCAACAGGCGCTCATAGTCTACCAGAGGACAGGTCCATGGCGGTAAGCCTTAAAGAGTTGCAATCGACAATCAGTTCGCTTCTTCGCACAGAGCAGTTTAAAGACTATGCTCCCAACGGGCTGCAGGTGGAAGGCAAGCCTACGATTGAAAAAATAGTCAGCGGAGTAACCGCAAGCAGGGCGTTTATCGAAGCTGCAATCGACGCGGGAGCCGATGCACTCCTCGTTCACCATGGCTATTTTTGGCGGGGCGAGGAGCAGACGATTGTCGGCATCAAGCGTAAGCGCATCGAGCTGTTGCTCAATAACCAAATTAGCCTGCTGGCCTATCACCTGCCACTCGATGCCCATGCCGAGCTCGGTAATAATGTGCAATTAGGAAGGCACCTCGGACTCGAGCAGACCGGAGAGATGGGCCGCCACAGTAATCACCCTATAGGACTTACAGGTCGCCTGCCGAGGCCCATGAGCTGTGCCGAATTGGCCGCGCATATAGGGGACTGTCTTGGCAGAGACCCGCTTATCATTGAAGCGAGTCTGAGTGCCGGAGGTGCCTCGCAGATCGAGAGTATCGCTTGGTGTACTGGCGCCGCGCAGAGCTATATAGACTTAGCAGCGCAAGCTGGTGTCGATGCCTATCTCACTGGTGAAATATCTGAGCCCACGGTGCACATCGCGCGCGAGTCGGGGGTGCATTTCATCAGTGCGGGCCATCATGCCACCGAGCGCTATGGTGTTCAGGCGCTCGCGGCAGTGCTGGCAGATAAATTCGACTTAGCCCACCAGTTCATCGACATAGACAATCCCGTTTAGCGCTATAAAACGCCTCGTTCGCCCAGTAGCCTCATCACTCTCTCGACGCAGTCTTGCGGCGTCAGCGCTGAGGTGTCTAATTCGAGAGCAACGTTAGTTGGTGTCTCGTATTCGAATGAAATGCCCGGAATGTCTGTCGTCGACGCTGAGTAGAGCCCACTCGGATCGCGCTGCTGGCACACCGCAAGAGGGGGGTTCAAATAGACGATAAGACAATTATTTGCCCCGATAATGTTCGCTGCTCGCTCGCGGGAAGCGCGAGTCGGCGCCACAAAAGAGGCGCAGCAAATCAGACCAGAGTCATTCAAGAATTGCGCGACATGCGCACTACGGACTAGGTTCTCAGCGCGTCCTTGCGAGCTATGATCTAGGTCGCCGCTTATTCCTTGGCGCATGGTTTTCCCATCGAGTACAGCGCTGGCATGGCCTTTTTCGAATAGTTCGCGTTCGACCGCATGTGCAAGCGTCGTTTTTCCGGAGCCAGACAGTCCGATGAAGAGTAAAGTGACCGGTTGTTGCCCGAAGCGAGCGGCGCGCTCGTCAGGAGTAACATAGCTGCCATGCCCATGAGATTTATTGGAGGCAGGCTTGCTTGCCTTGTATGCAATCATCCCTGCGCCGACGGTTACGTTGGTCAGCCGGTCTATAAGAATGAAACTCCCAGTCGCTCGATTCTGCTGGTAGTCATCGAAGCTCAGTGTCTGTTCCACTTGGATTTCGACACGGCCAATCTCATTGAGTTTTAGGCTAGGCGCTGGGCTTCGGTTGAGAGTATTAACATCGACCAAATTCTGCAGCGCTTTGATTCGAGCGCCCGTGGTTTTGCTGCCTATTTTGAGGTCATAGTCGATACCTGGGCGCATCTCTGCGTCTGCCATCCACACAAGGTCTGCCTCGAACGTCGATGCAGAGCCGGGCTTGTTGTCGCTGTGGACAAGCATGTCGCCGCGGCTAATATCGATTTCGTTTTCGAGGGTAAGCGTGATCGCCATCGGGGCGAAAGCTGTCTCAATCTCTTCGTCATAGGTCACAATCGATTTTATTCGGCTGCTTTTCCCCGAGGGCAGGGCGGTAATTAAGTCACCTTTACGCACCACTCCCGATGCCACCGTGCCGCAATAACCTCGAAAATTGAGGTTTGGGCGATTGACGTACTGCACCGGGAAGCGGAAGTCGGCAAGATTGCGACTCGCGTTTATCGGAATGTTCTCAAGCAGAGTCATCAGCGGCTCGCCAGAAAACCAGGCCATGTTTTTGCTGACCTCGACAACATTATCGCCTTCGAGCGCCGAGAGCGGAATGAAGTGAAACTCAGCGGCCGGGAGGCTTTCACTAAACGCTTTATACTCTTCCCTAATTTCATCGAACCGTGTCTCGCTGTAATCGACAAGATCCATTTTGTTGACGGCGACAATAAGCTGTTTGATGCCAAGTAGAGACGCAATATAACTGTGTCTACGTGTCTGGGTTTGAACGCCATGGCGCGCATCGATAAGAATGATAGCGAGATCGCAGGTCGACGCGCCCGTTGCCATATTGCGCGTGTACTGTTCGTGACCCGGCGTGTCAGCAATAATAAATTTTCGTTTCGCAGTCGAGAAATAACGATAGGCTACATCGATCGTGATTCCCTGCTCACGTTCGGCTTGAAGGCCGTCAACGAGCAGCGCGAGGTCGATGCGTTCGCCGGTAGTGCCCGACTTAGCGCTGTCTTTTTCTATCGCCGCGAGCTGATCTTCATAGATCATTTTGGAGTCGTGGAGCAGGCGTCCAATGAGCGTGCTCTTGCCATCATCGACGCTGCCGCAGGTTAATAAGCGCAGCAATTCTTTGCGTTCATGCTGAGCGAGGTAAGCGTCTATATCGGACTGAATCAGTTCTGAGCTGTGAGACATAATGTGCCTTAGATCGTTTGTAGGTGGCCAAGAGAAGGCATATGGCTTGCGTGAAATAGGGTTCGAATACTTTAGAAATAGCCTTTGCGTTTCTTCTCTTCCATCGAGCCGGCTTTGTCGCTATCGATTAGTCGCCCTTGTCTCTCCGAGCTTGTAGCAAGGAGCATTTCTTGAATTATCTCGGGCAGTGTCGTCGCATTAGAATCGACCGCGCCAGTCAGTGGATAGCAGCCGAGGGTTCTAAATCGAACGTTTTTTGTCTCAATCTTTTGGTGTTCAGCGATGGGCATTCTGTCATCGTCGACCATAATGTCGATGCCATCAATGTTTACTACAGGTCGAGGGGCTGCAAAATATAGGCCGGGAATGTCAATATTATTGAGATGTATGTACTGCCAAATATCCAGCTCTGTCCAATTCGACAGTGGGAAAACGCGAATACTTTCGCCCTTATTTATTTTGCTGTTGTAGATATTCCACAGTTCGGGGCGCTGATTTTTTGGGTCCCATGTATGGTTGCTGTCGCGAAAGCTAAACACGCGTTCCTTCGCGCGCGATTTTTCTTCATCGCGGCGTGCGCCACCGAAAGCGGCATCGAATTTGTGTTTGTTAAGCGCCTGTTTGAGCGCTTGGGTTTTCATAATGTCAGTGTGTTTTTCACTGCCATGAGTAAACGGCCCGACGCCCGCGGCGACGCCTTCCTGGTTCGTGTGCACGAGAAGTTCAAGGCCCAGGTTGGCGATATGGCGGTCTCTAAACTCAATCATCTCGCGGAATTTCCAAGTCGTGTCGACGTGAAGAAGCGGGAAAGGCGGTTTTCCGGGATAAAAGGCTTTGAGGGCAAGATGCAGCATGACAGCGGAATCTTTGCCTATTGAGTAGAGCATAACCGGATTGTCGAATTCGGCGACTACCTCGCGGATAATATGAATGCTCTCGGCTTCGAGTTGTTTCAGATGCGTTAGCGTGTAATCTTGCATAGCGAGCCTTGTGGTTAGTCCAGATGCAACTTGATTGAGATGCGTAGACTCCTCAATGCGATCGCTTAAGTGACGAATAATTAATGACTAAAAGATGACCAAGTGGCGAGAGGGTTCAAGGTAAATCACATTTGATTACCCTGCGTCGATCAAAGCAACTGCGCCCTCGGTTTAAGGTCGCGTGGATGCTTTGAGCCTTTTGTGGCTGTTAGTCATCCGCTGGCGCCGGCTTCTCAAGGCCGAAATCTTCGGAGAGCGCGCCCTTCTGGTTGGGCGTAGCCTTGGCGGCGTAGTCCTTCGGCGGCACTAGCGCGCCTAACTCACCAGCACTTGCCTCCTCGTTAAAGCCGGCGTCTGTTTTCGCGGGGAGTAATTTGCCGGCAACGTCTTCGGGGCACAGGTCCTGTGCCCCGCTAGCGAGATGTTCGTATACCTCGCGATAGCTTTCTGTCATGTGGTGCACGAGATCGGCGGTCATGCTGAAGTGATCGCTGACATTGTCGCGGTATCTGCGATCGGTTTCCTTTGCCTCGCGCAGCTGTGCTTCTAGCTCTTTGACACGACTCGGGTTGGCGCTTAGTTTCCCGCCGATGAGCAAACCGATTACAACTCCCGCGAGGAGGCTACTTGCTACTATAATCCAGGTCATTCGGTGGTCCTCGGACTAAGGGGATTCGGCAGTCAGTAGGTCCGGAGGTTAGAGGGACTTGTCACTGCCTGCGTTTCGATGGGTAGTATAGCCTACAAGGTTAATGAGATTGAAGGTTCGTGTAGAGGGGTTGTCCGCACTGTCGTACAATCATCGGCTCGCTATTTTAGGCTTATTTTTTGGCTTTAAGGATTTGCGGGCATAAGCTAATTCGTAAAAATTCTAAGTTTAGCCAGTGAAGACACTCGACTGTTGCGCGCTGAGCTCAAGATAACAGCAGTATAATATGAGGAAGGTCTGAGCCATCGACCCTGCCCGAAGTAAGGAAGCAAACTCTCGTGTCCAAAGGCAATGTGTTAGCAAAGTACAGGGATGATGTCGCTTCAGGAAAGATCAGCGAAGATTCCGAGCAAGTTCGTATAGTAGGGGAGTTGCAGCGACTCTTGAAAGAGTTGGAGGAGGCTGCTCGTCAAGGCCGAGGCTTGCGGAATCAGGTTAAGCGTGCGCTCGGGCGAGCGAATGAGACACCTTGCAAGGGGCTCTACCTGTGGGGTGGGGTAGGACGGGGGAAGACCTATCTTATGGATCTTTTCTTCGACTCTGTAGACTCTGTGCCTAAGCGGCGCACGCATTTCCACCGCTTTATGCAAGAGGTTCATCAGCGTCTAGCAGTGTTGCAAGGGCACAAGAACCCGCTCGTTCGCATTGCCGATGAGTTAGCTAAAGAGGCTAAGCTGCTCTGCTTCGACGAGTTTTTTGTGCAAGACATCGCTGACGCAATGCTTCTCGCTGGGCTTTTAGACGCATTATTCGAGCGAGGGGTGGTGCTTGTGACCACGTCGAATATTCAGCCCGACGGGCTCTATCGCAATGGGCTGCAGCGCGCTCGCTTTCTTCCGGCAATAGCGTTGCTTAACGCGCAGACCAAAGTGGTCGAAATTCGATCAGGCATCGACTATCGATTGCGCAGCCTCGAACAGGCGACGCTTTATCATAGCCCGGATGACGCGCAGGCTCGGTCAGCTATGCTTGCGAGCTTGCATGAATTGGTGCCTTCTGAAGCCCATTTAACGCGCGAGACGCCCATAGAGGTGCTCGGGCGTGAACTGCGCGCGCTCTGGGTTGGTGACGACGTGGTTTGGTTTGACTTCGCCGAGCTGTGCGACGGCCCGCGTAGCGCTTTCGACTATGTCGAACTGGCGCGGCTGTTCCATACAATGCTGATCAGCGAGATTCCAGTCTTCGATGAAACGCGCAATGATCAGGCTCGACGCTTTATCAATCTCATCGATGAGCTCTATGATCGCAGAGTTAAGTTGATTGCTTCGGCGACAGCGCCTATATTAGCGCTCTATACGGGAACGCAGTTGAGTTTCGAATTTGAGCGAACCGCCTCTCGGCTATTGGAAATGCAATCTTTAGATTACCTTGCGACAGCGCATCGCGGTTGAAGAGGGTGAAATCCTTTTAAATTCGCTTGAAAGATCTAATTTGCTCCGGTAGTATTCGCCCTCCTTAAAGTAAAGACCGATGACTAATCGATGAAGACTTACAGCGCAAAAACAAATGAAGTTAATCAGGACTGGCTCCTGGTTGATGCCGAAGGCCAAACACTAGGTAGAATGGCGGCTGAGATAGCGCTTCGCCTCCGTGGCAAGCACAAGCCCGAGTTCACCTCGCACATCGACACAGGCGACTTCGTCGTCGTCGTGAACTGCGAAAAAGTGAAGGTAACAGGCAACAAAGCGAAGGGTAAGATTTACCATACCCACTCGGCTTACCCCGGTGGTTTGAAATCTCTCTCTTTCGAAAAGCTCATAGAGCGTGCGCCAGAGCGCGTCATTCAAAATGCAGTGAAAGGTATGCTGCCCAAGAATGCACTCGGCCGTGCCATGTTCAAAAAATTAAAAGTCTACGCAGGTGGCGAGCATCCTCACGGTGCCCAACAGCCACAAGCTGTTCAATTTTAAGAGGTTAGCTTAGTTCTATGTCTATTACGCAATACTACGGAACTGGTCGTCGTAAGACCTCGACTGCGAGGGTCTACCTCAAGAACGGCAGCGGCGCGATCACCGTCAACAAGCGTCCTCTAGACGGATACTTCGGTCGAGAAGTTGCTCGCATGATTGTTCGCCAACCATTAGAGCTGGTGGAAATGATCGAGAAGTTCGACATTAACGTGACAGTGCGTGGTGGTGGTAGCTTCGGTCAGGCCGGCGCGATCCGTCACGGCATCACGCGTGCATTGATGGAATATGACATGGAACTAAAGCCTACACTACGTAAGGCAGGTTTCGTGACTCGCGACGCGCGAGAAGTAGAACGTAAGAAAGTGGGCCTACGCAAAGCGCGTAAGAAGCCACAGTTCTCAAAGCGCTAATTCTTCGACGTTCGAGCCTGACGTTAGAAAGCTACGATCGAAAACGCCGGATTCGCAAGCGAATCCGGCGTTTTTTTTTGCGGCTAAAAATATTTTTCTCCCTTTGATTTCAATCATCTACTGACGGATTCGGTCATAGTCGACTTGAAATAACCCTAGGTTTTGTCTATGATTGCGGCGGTTTGCTGACCCGTAATGGACGCTGCAACCCATTCAACAGAATACTCGCCCCATTTCTGCCCTGACGCTAGCACGGAGTCTGCTTCGTCCGTGTCAATAAAGAGCTCGTGGCGGGCGCGAATACATTCTTTTAAAGCTAGCTCTCGAGGAGATAAACGGTGACTGACAACAGTGCGAATGTTGGCCGTAGACGGTTCTTAGTTGGTACGACGACAGCGGTTGGTGCCGCTGGTGTAGTAGGCGCCGCGGTGCCTTTCGTAGGTTCATGGAACCCAAGCGCTAAAGCGCGTGCGGCAGGTGCTCCTGTGCGCATAGACATTAGCCGTCTACAAGACGGTGAAATGCTTGGGCCTATTCCTGCATGGCGCGGACGTCCTATCTTTGTGGTTAAGCGCAGCGAAGCGTTGCTCTCAGCGCTCAATGAAGACCCCGATCGCCTCACCGATCCAGATTCGCAAGAACCAGAGCAGCCTACCTACGCGCAAAATGAATTCCGTGCACGTCGCCCAGACGTGATGGTTTTGGTTGGTCTGTGTCCGCACCTTTTCTGCTCACCCACTCCGCATATCGAACTCAAGGCGCAGCCTTTCGACGAAGAGTGGCGTGGTGGATTTTTCTGCCCTTGCCACGGTTCACGATTCGACCTCGCTGGACGTGTGTACAGTGGTTCACCTTCATCGCGCAACATGGAAGTGCCGCCGCATACATTTGAGGACGACAACGTGTTGATTATAGGTATCGACGAGGAGACAGCAGCATGAGCGAATCAAACAAGCCCGGCCTCGTGGTGGGCGCATTAGTCGGTCTCCGCGACTGGACAGACGACAGGCTGCCGATAGTGTCAGCTTGGAAGAAGCATATGAGCGAGTACTATGCGCCCAAAAACTTCAATATTTGGTATTACTTTGGCGTGTTGTCGATGGTTGTACTCGTTATCCAGCTGTTAACTGGCATCTGGCTAACCATGAACTATACCGCGAGCGCCGAGGCAGCGTTCGCCTCAGTCGAATACATCATGCGTGATGTCGACTACGGTTGGATGCTGAGGTATATGCACTCAACCGGGGCTTCGGCCTTCTTCGCTGTGGTCTACCTCCATATGTTCCGCGGCATGATGTATGGCTCATACCAGAAGCCACGAGAGCTTATCTGGATATTCGGTATGGCTATCTACCTCGTCCTCATGATGGAAGGCTTCCTTGGTTATGTACTGCCTTGGGGCCAGATGTCGTACTGGGGCGCGAACGTGATTGTATCGCTCGCAGGCGCGATTCCGGTTATCGGCGACGACCTGCTGGTCTGGGTACGCGGCGATTACCTGATATCGGGTGCCACGCTCAATCGATTCTTCGCTCTTCATGTTGTCGCACTGCCAATCGTGCTGATCGCGTTGGTCGTGCTGCATATTCTTGCGCTGCACGAAGTGGGCTCGAACAATCCCGACGGCGTAGACATTAAGAAGAACAAAGATGCGAACGGTGTGCCGATAGACGGCGTCCCTTTCCACCCTTACTACACGCTTTATCATGACCTCGGCGGAATTGTTGTCTTCTTGTTTGTCTTCTGTGCAATCGTATTCTTTGCACCAGAGATGGGTGGCTATTTCTTAGAAATCGCCAACTTCCAAGAAGCAGACTCACTTAAGACGCCTGAGCATGTGCCACCGGTGTGGTATTACACGCCTTTCTACTCGATGCTGCGTGCGGTTACTTACCCGCTGTTTGGTATCGACGCGAAATTCTGGGGCATGCTTGTTATGTTCGGCGCGATTGCGATCCTCTTTGTGCTGCCTTGGCTCGACAAGAGCCCGGTCAAGTCCATGCGCTACAAAGGTAAGTTTAGCCGCACTGCGCTGCTTCTCTTCGTTGTCGCGTTCTTGATTTTGGGCGTGCTCGGTACGCAGTCAGTTAGCCCTGCTAAGACGTTGCTCGCGCAGCTGATGACAGTGGTCTACTTCGGCTACTTCTTCGCGATGCCCTGGTACACGCGTGCTGAAGTAACGGCTACACCGCCTGAGCGCGTCACTGGCCGTTTCATTAGTATTCCTCAGCTTATTGGTGCGTTATTACTCATTGCGGCGATGGTCATCATCCCACTGATGTTAACTAATACCGCGCATGCCTCTGAGGCGAGCAATGTTGAGCTCATGCACGTCGAGACTAGTTTCGAAGACAAGGGCTCTCTTCAGCGCGGCTGGGGCACGTACATGAATTACTGCTCTGGCTGTCACGAACTCGGCTACGCGCGTTATGCGCGTACGGCCGAAGACCTCGAGCTCGATACTGAATTGGTCGAAGCGAATATGATTTTCGATGGCACATCTATTGGCGAGTTAATGACCAATGCGATGTCCGACGACGACTCGAAAGTGTGGTTTGGTGCAGCGCCCCCAGACCTCACGCTTATCGGTCGTGTTCGCAAGCCCGACTGGCTTTACACGTACATGAAGTCGTTCTATAACGACCCTTCGCGGCCATTAGGTGCAAACAATAAACTCTATGCGAATGTCGGCATGCCTAATGCGCTACATAATCTGCAGGGCGATGTTGTTTGCGACGATCATGGATCAGACGATCCAACGCAGTGTGACCTTACTCATATAGAGGGAACTGGCAGCCTGACTCCCGAAGAATTCGATGCGACTGTCGCCGACCTGGTGAACTTCCTTTATTACATCGGCGAGCCAATCCGCACCAAGCGTCAGTCCATCGGCGTCTGGGTGCTCGCATTTCTCGCACTACTCTACATACTCGTGTTCTTCATGAGCCGTGAGTTTAGCAAGGACTATCATTGATCTATCCGCTTGCCGGTGAAGGTCTTTTATCTAAGGATTGAGAGGAAATACTATGGGTGTGGTTGCTAAACGATCGTCGATGACTTTCTACTCTGATGGCACTAGCCAGTACAGCCACCGCGTTCGTATCGTGTTGGCCGAAAAGGGTGTCACCGTCGAAACGATCGATGTCGATCCAGACAAAAAGCCCGAGGATCTCGCTAGCCTCAATCCTTACAACTCGCTACCCACGCTTGTTGACAGGGACTTGGTGTTATACGAAGCGGATATCATGATGGAATACTTGGATGAGCGTTTTCCGCATCCCCCCTTGTTTCCAGTTTATCCGGTTGCGCGTGCGATGAGCCGCCTTTGGATCTATCGTATAAAGCAGGATTGGTGCCCCTTGGTCGACAAGTTAATGGCTAAAGAGGGCACTCCGGCGCAGCTCGAAAAAGCACGCAAGGAATTGCGTGATAGCCTCGTCTCTATTGCCGCGATTTTTGGCGAAAAGCCTTATTTCATGAGCGATGAATTCACCATTGTAGACTGCTGCGTCATGCCTATTTTATGGCGTCTGCCTGTGATGGGAATTGAGCTGCCTAAGACTAAAGGTGTAAAGCCTCTTCTCGATTATCGTGACCGTCTTTTCGAGCGTGAGTCGGTGATAATGAGTCTTTCCGAGCAAGAAAAGGAGATGGTGTAACAGCCTTCTCTCGCTTTTTCCCCCTTCAGCAAAAGGATAGGTATGTCGACACCAATGACCTCTAGTCGACCCTATCTTGTCAGAGCACTCTACGAGTGGATTCTCGACAACGGCTGCACTCCGCATGTCGTTGTCGATGCTTTACTCGAAGGAGTTGAAGTCCCGCAGGAGCACGTTAAAGACGGCCAGATCGTGCTTAACGTCTCGCCGATTGCCGTTCAAGACCTCAGCATCGATGATCACTACGTTAGCTTTAATGGTCGCTTTGCGGGCGTATCGCGGCGAATACTTGTGCCCATGGGCGCTTTGCTCGGAATTTATGCGAGGGAGAACGGCGAAGGAATGATGTTTAAAGCCGAGGCACCGGCCGACCCTGAGCCGCCAGCGCCTTTAGATTCTGGCAAAGGCGGCAGTGAGGCGGGTTCGGATAAAAAGAAGCCCGCTCTCAGGCTAGTCAAGTGACCTCGCTTAGTTGAGGTACTCGAATACCTTAACGACGCGAGTCACCCCAGAGACATTTCTTGCGAGGTCTGCCGCGCCGTCAGCATCGGCCTGTGTGACTAAGCCCATCAAAAACACGGCGCCATTTTCTGTGATGACTCTAATCTGACCTGACGGTACGCTGCTATTGGCGAGCATTAGCGTGCGTACCTTAGTCGCGACCCAATTGTCATTGCTGCGCGCGAGGAGGCTCGTCTTTCCCGCCACTTCAAGCTCATTGTGAATGCGTTTTATCTTTGTGCTTGAGTCGCTGGTTATCTGCGTTGCTCGCGCCTTGAGTCCATCGCTCGCAACCTGGCCAACCAAAAGTACGACGCCATTGTGACTGATGACTTTGATGTTCGCCTTTTTCAGCTCCGGCTCGAGTTTTTTCAGGTTAACCACGACCTTTGTTTCAATTGATTGGTCTTCAACTACTGCACCGGCAGTCCGCGCCGTGGGGTCCTCTGTAATACCTTCGGCTCCGGTCGTACGGACCAAAACAGTTGTGCAGCTTCCAAGGGCTGCCAGTAGCAGGGCGCTCGCAACAATGTGTTTTACTGTCGAGGTAATGCTTGAAATCATGCTGTTTCTCCTCCGAATAAATGTGTGTCGATTAGGTCGCACAAACAATGGATAACGACCAAATGTACTTCTTGGATACGCGCGGTGCGCTCCGAGGGCACTCTGATCTCTGTGTCTTCAGGCGAAAGCGCCGCAGCTATCGTGCCGCCATCTCGGCCAGTCATCGCCACAACCTTCATTTCGCGACCGTGTGCAGCGTCAACGGCAGCCAAGACGTTTTTCGAGTTGCCACTCGTGGAGATGGCGAGGAGCACATCGCCCGGGTTGCCGAGCGCGCTTACCTGCTTTGAGAATATCTCATTAAAGTCATAATCGTTTGCGATGGCGGTGAGGGTCGACGTATCTGTGCTGATCGCAATAGCAGGCAGTCCTGGGCGCTCTTTCTCGAAGCGGTTCAGAAGTTCTGCCGAAAAATGCTGTGCGTCTCCAGCTGATCCACCATTGCCGCAGCTTAGAATTTTGCCGCCTGCGAGAAGGCACTCAAGCAGGGATTCGGCGGCGCGGTGTATCGATGGCCCCATAGTCTCGGCTGAGCGCTGTTTAGTCTCGATGCTTTCAGTGAAATGCTGAGCTACTCTGTGATGTAAATCCATCGTGCAATCTCCAAATTTGATGCCGTAGTTATCGGCCGATTTAGGTTGCACTGTTAGGGTTAATTAGAACTCTGAGGCTCCCAGCGCTAAAAGAGAGAAAGAAAAGCGTGTCTGCTAGACGAAGGCAGCTTTGATCCAGTTCACCTCAACCCCATCGCTGCGCTTATCCTTGCTTAGGGCGATTACATCGAAACGGCAATAGTGCGCTCTGTACTGTGGGTGGGTGAGCAAATAATAACTGGCTGCGTTACGAACGCGCCTCTGCTTGTTGGGGGTGACAGAGGAGAGTGCGCCACCGAAGCGATCGCTCGCCCTAAACCTCACTTCGACAAACACTAGCTTATGCGCTGGGTCTATCGCTATTAGATCAATTTCGCCTGCCTTGCAGCGGAAATTCCTCTCAGTAATTCGACAGTCTCTCTGTTCTAGATAGCAGACTGCAAAAGACTCGTAGCGGCATCCGGTGGCTACAGAGGTCTCTTTTTTCATGCGGTCGACATTCCTTTGTCAGCGCCGTCTGCTGAGAAAAAGAGAGGGCGATAAAATGAAGGGGGTAGCGCGTTACTGCGAAGGGTTAGCTGCCTGGGAGCGGCTCGGGCACCCCGTTTTCGAATCGAAGCATCACCAGCTTGCGTTTGATTTTGCCTTCGCTGGTCAGGCTGAGTTCGCCCGTTACTCCGCGGAGGCTTCGCAGCGGATTGTCCTGCAGCTGGGCGAGTTGCATCGCCAAATAGAAGCTGTCGACGCCCATCGCTCTAAGGCGCTGACTTGAACCAAGCGCGGCGGTGAGGTGCTCATCGGCCAACTCGCGCAGCTCGCTCGGCATAATCATCCAAGGGGCATCGCCAAAAACCAAGCCGTCTAGGTCGCGTGTGCTTGCCGTTGGGTCGCCGTCATAGATCGAAGGCAGGGCGAGCAGAGGAAGGTCTTGGGCATAATAAAACGCCAAGGTTGGCACAAGTTGGCGGCCTTGACGGGGGTTAGCGATAAGAAAGATGAAGTCTATATCGCCGCGGCGTTGCGGGGTGAACTCGATGTTATTGCGCGGCAACGCGGCGCGCAGCCGACGTGCCCTGTCCTCGCTAGCATCGATTGCGAGAAGGTTTTTTACGACCGAGCTAAAGTCTTCCTCGGGGCCGAACACAGAGCGAGTCACTACACTACCACCGGTTTCTTCCCAGCGAGTTTGAAACGTCGCTCTTAGTCGCGTGTAGTTCTCGTCCACAGGTGTCACCACCGCTGCTCGCTTAAATCCGCGCTCTTCAGCTAATTCTATTATCTGATCGATTTCGTCTTCTGGTGCGAGGCCGAACTGGATGAGGTCGACAGGAGGTTGGGTCGTCGGCACAACCTCACGGTCTGCATAATTAAGTGCGAGTGTGAGCGTTGGCAGTTGGGGGAGTGCAGCGATTTCGTTGACGAGCGTTTTACTAAGGGGGCCAACGACAAGATCGACGCCAAGACGCAGTGCTTCCTCATAAACGCTTGCCGCGGTGCTTGCCTCGCTACTGTCGATTACGCTGATGCGGGGTACCTCTCGGGAAATGGCGAGAGACTGATAATAGGCCGCAATGAATCCCTCTTGCAGCGCTCTTCCTGCCGCCTGCTGCAAAGGTAGAATGAGGCCAATGTGTCTAGGGCGACGGTCCCAAGCGGCATTAAGGCCGAGTAATGCTCTTGGCAAAAAGCTTGCGGCTGCATGTTGCGTCCAGACGCCTTGCCATCGGGCGATTGCATCAAGTTGGCCGCGCAGGCTGAACTCTTCGCGCCTAATCGCTCGATTGAGTTCGAGCCAGCCGCGCGCATAATAGCTAGCGCTGGCATTGGCTAGCGCATCGATTTCAGCGATCGAGAGAGAGTCGAGAGTGAGCCAGGTCGCATCGCTGAGTTGGCGAGCCTGCTGTGGTGAGGCGCTCTCCATTTTTACACTGCTGCTGAGCAGCGCGGTTGCCGCTGAGGTGGGGTCGCCAAGATTCCTATAGACATCGCCAGCGAGCAGGGCGGCTTTGATCATGGTGTCGATTGGGGGTGTCTCTTGCGCGCTTAAGTCGAGTTCTTGGAGTAGACTACGCGCTCGGGTGAAATCGCCGTTTTCGTTTGCCAGTGCTGCGCGTGTGAGTTGCGCCAATGCGCGAAGCTCAGGAGGCAGTAGCAGCGCCTCCGGCAGGGCTTGGAGCTGTTCAGTCGCGCGCTCGAGATCGTTTGCCGCGATGAGTAGATCGATTGCCTGCAGCCGATACCCAGCGGCAGTCGTTATATCGGCTGCAGCGGCCGCGGAGAGCAGCGCGTCTACGGAGGCCGCGGTGGCTTCGTCGGCAAGTGTCGCGTTAGGCGACGTGGATGTCGATTGACAGCCTATGAGCAGTAATACAGCGCAGGCAAACAAGGCTGGTCTTAAATCGATGGTTTTGCGAAGCATGGGACAAGCGCCTGTGAGTAATTCAGCCTTAGACTAAACCACCTAAGGTGGCGCAGCAATTTAGGCGCCAAATTAGTCAAAATTGTACGCCTCGTCCGCAGGCTTTGAAATAGCTGGTTTAGACGAAAAAGAGAGAATAAGCATGGAAACGACCGGCACACTTTATGTCGTGGCTACGCCGATAGGAAACCTCGAGGACATCAGCGCGCGCGCTATTGCTGTGCTCAAGCAGGTCGATCTGATCGCTGCCGAGGATACGCGGCACAGTAAGCGATTACTACAGCATTTTGCCGTATCAACCCCGCTGACGTCGTACCACGACTTTAGCAGCGACGCCGACGAGCAGAAGCTACTTGATGACTTGAGCGCGGGTCGCTCCATCGCACTGATTTCCGATGCGGGGACTCCTCTGATTTCTGATCCAGGATTCAGGCTGGTCGAAAAGGCGAGAGCCTGCGGCACTGCAGTGATTCCCGTGCCGGGTGCGAGTGCTGTGATTGCAGCCTTGAGCGTCGCTGGCATCCCAAGCGATCGGTTTTTTTTCGAGGGATTTTTGCCAGCTAAAAGCACGCAGCGCTGCAAACGATTAGCCGTTCTCGCTAACGAATCATCCACTGTCGTCTTTTATGAATCTCCCCATCGGATCGCCGCGTGCCTCACTGATATGGCAGCGGTAATTGCCGAGCCAAACAAGAGGAAGGTGTTCGTTGCGCGCGAGCTCACCAAGAAATTCGAGACGCATTTCCTTGGAAGCTTGCTAGAGGCGGTTGCCTGGGTGGCGATCGATGACAATAACTCGCGCGGTGAATTTGTCCTCGTCCTCGAAGGTCGGTTAGAGCAGCCGGATTCTGAGCTCGACACTGCGATGGAAAAAGCGAAGGAAGTGGCTGAGTTATTGAGTGCTGAGCTATCCATGAAGCGCGCCGTTGCGCTCGCTGCGCAGATAGTAGGTGTGCGCAAAAACGCGCTGTATGCAATCATGCTCGAGAAACAAGGGTAGATGCAGCTTGTGCGAAATTCTGAACTCGACTAAGCTGCGCGCGAGTCAGCTGGGCAATCGCTGGTCCTAGTTCTTCTTTCGTCGCTTTGCGTCGTTCGAGGACGGGGTCGGAGGAAAGTCCGGGCTCCACAGAGCAGGGTGCCAGGTAACGCCTGGGAGGCGCAAGCCTACGGCTAGTGCAGCAGAAAATATACCGCCAGATCTCGCGTGAAGTCTTCGCAGTCGCTGTAAAGCGTCTTCGAGAGTCGTAGGTTTGGTAAGGGTGAAAAGGTGCGGTAAGAGCGCACCGCGCGACTGGTAACAGTTCGTGGCAGTGTAAACCCCACTCGGAGCAAGGCCAAATAGGAACCCATCGATGCTGCTCGCATTGGGTTCGGGTAGGCCGCTAAAGGCTTGCGGTGACGTAAGCCATAGATGAATGATTGTCCTCGACAGAACCCGGCTTATAGGCTGGCTCACTTTTTAATCTTTCCCTCGCGACTAACGCAAATCGACTAATGCCCAGTACCTGTTTGGGCGTTACGGCGGTAGTTCGCTTTTCGCATCCAACTGCGGCCCCCAATAACGTCTTTCTATATCAGCGATGCCACTCTCAAAATCAGTAGCTTAGCGGCATTTTCTGCTTGCATGCGCTAGTTTCTGTCCTTATAGTGGCAATCTGTGGAAAAAAGTGGATAATTTTGTACTATAGTGGGGCAATGTGGAAAATACCGAAGAGAAGACGGCGCCAATCTCGAGCCGCCTAAATCCGCATAACCACTAAAATTATCAACCATATCAATAAATAAGGTTATTTTGGGAGACTGCGGTGTTTCGCGGAATCAATTCGATCAGCTTGGATGCTAAAGGGCGCATGGCAATGCCGGCGCGCTATCGCGAGCGCTTGCTAAGTCATTGCGCAGGCCAGCTGGTGGTTACAATTGATACGAATCACCGTTGCTTGTTGCTGTATCCGCTCGCGGAGTGGGAGCAAATAGAACGCGAAATCGAAGGGTTGTCGAGTTTTGATCCCATGTCACAGCGTGTGAAACACCTGTTAATCGGCCACGCTACCGATCTAGAGCTCGACGGCAATGGGCGGATTCTCCTGCCGCAAGAGCTACGCCAATACGCAGCGTTAGACAAGCATATCTGCTTGGTCGGTCAGGGTAAGAAATTAGAGATATGGGATCAGGAAGCATGGGCTACGCAGCGCGAGCTCTGGTTTACCGAATCTGCTGGCGCGGCAGAACTTCCGGATAAATTGCGCTCTTTGGCATTGTAACGCGCCGCACTATGACGAATTAGCTAGACCCAAAAACAATCTAAGTAAGGCGCGTATATGTCGACCGAATCGCTTCATCACACTGTTCTGCTCAACGAGGCCGTCGACGCCTTGCTGGCGCAGAGTGATGAGCGCGACGAGCCTCAGATCTACATCGATGGCACTTTCGGGCGCGGCGGTCACTCCAAAGCAATTCTTAAGAAACTGCCCGCTAACGCAAGACTGATCGCCTTCGATCGTGATCCTGAAGCAATTGCCGTGGCCAACGCTCTGCAGACGGAAGACGAGAGGCTTGAGCCTAAGCATAGCGCTTTCGGTGAAATGAGCGCAGTACTCGGTGATATGGGGCTTATGGGCCGTGTTGATGGCCTCTTGCTTGACCTTGGCGTGTCGTCACCGCAGCTCGATGATGCAGAGCGAGGGTTTAGTTTTATGCGTGATGGTCCGCTCGATATGCGGATGGATACGACGCAAGGTATTAGCGCAGCACAGTGGATTAACTCAGCTAGCGAAACAGAAATCGCCGATGTTCTCTACCACTATGGCGAGGAAAGGCACTCGCGAAGAATGGCGAGGCGTGTCGTCGCGGAGCGCGCCATCTCACCTATTCTGAGAACGGGCGTTCTCGCAGAGATGATTAAAGAGGCGAATCCGTCGTGGGAGCGCGATAAGCATCCGGCAACACGGGCATTCCAAGGGATACGATTGTTTATTAATCGGGAGTTGGAGCAACTAGAACTCGCGCTCGATCAAGCGTTAGAGATTTTGCGCCCAGGCGGGTTGTTCGTCGTCATCAGCTTTCACTCCCTAGAAGATCGAATTGCGAAACGATTTATTGCGAAGCATGCACGCGGCGACGGTTTTCCGCGCGGGTTGCCTGTAGCGCAGTCGCAGTTAAACCCGAAAGTGAAGCCGCAAAGCAAAGCGATTAAGCCTAGTCGAGATGAGATCGACCGCAATCCTCGCGCGCGGAGTGCGGTGATGCGAGTGGCAGCCAAGCTCTAACGTGAGTCGCCGAGCGCTGGCGCGAATAGAAAATAACAACAGCAGGTTGAATACCGATGGCGCAAGCAAGCCAAAAACAGACGCAAAGAAAACAATCGCCTCCCGAGTCGCTTTGGCGCTGGTTGGGGCTCGGCGAGCGGCGCTCAGCGATTTTTCTACTCCTGCTTCTGTGCTTGCTTAGTAGTGGGCTAGGCGTGGTCAAAACAACACACGAGAATCGCTATGTGTTCAATCGTCTTCAAGAGCTTAGAAGTGAAGCAAACGACATTAGCGTCGAATGGGGGCAGCTGCTTATTGAGCAGAGCACTTTTGGTGTTGAGGGTCGCATCGAACAAAAAGCTACCGAGCAGTTAGGCATGCGAGTACCTGACGTAAGCCAGATAGTAATGGTTGGGCAGTGAGATTAAACAGGCGCCAAGGGGAGAGGGGGCTGGTATGAGCGCAACGCGACGAGAAACAAGAGCGCAGATTCCTGCTAAAGGGCAGGGAGTCATGGCTAAAGTCTGGTTATTCATTTTGGCAACCTGGCGGCTGGGCGCGGTCGTTTTCGGGCTAGCATTGTGCGTTAGCGCAGTAGCATGGAAAGTAAGTCAGCTTCAATTTTTCAACAAAGATTTTTTACAAGGCCAGGGTGATAATAGGGCTATCCGAACAATTACCATCGCGGCAAACCGCGGAGTCATTTTTGATCGCAATGGGGAGCCGCTCGCGGTAAGCACGCCCGTCGTTACTATTAGTGTTAATCCCTCAAAAATCATCGATAATCCTAATGATATTCGCCGCCTGGCGAACGCGCTCGATATGAATGCGGAAGCACTGATCTCTGCTATCGAGAGTAAGCGTGACAAACCATTCCATTTCGTTAAAAGGCGGCTCTCTCCGGCCGAAGCGGCACCCGTTGCCGCGATGCGGATTCCGCATGTCAGGCTCGAAGACGAATACCAGCGCTTCTATCCGCAGGGTGAAGTTGCAGCCCACCTCGTTGGCTTCAGTAATATCGACAATGTGGGCCAAGAAGGCATAGAGCTTACATACGAAGAACACCTTCAAGGTGTCGAAGGTCGGCGGCAGATAATTCAAGATCGTCGTGAAAACATTATTGAAGAAATCAGGACGATAGAGACAGCCTCGAACGGGTCTGACATAGAGCTTAGTATTGATTTCAGATTACAAAATCTCGCCTACAAAGAGCTGAAAGCTGAGTTCACCAAGCGCCGTGCGAAATCGGCAACGTTGGTGATGTTAGATGTCGAAACCGGCGAAGTGCTCGCCATGGCAAACCAGCCTTCTTACAACCCTAATAATAAAAGCAACATCAGTGACTTTGGCGTGCTGCGAAACCGTGCGGTTACCGACGTTTTCGAGCCGGGCTCGACTGTAAAAGCCTTCACGATAGCAGCAGCACTTGAGAGTGGCGTTTACGAGGCGGATACGATTGTCGAAACAAGCCCAGGTTGGATGATGGTCCGCGGGCATACGATTCAAGATATTCACAACTACGGCACGCTCACTGTCGGTAAAGTGATTACCAAGTCGAGTAATGTTGGCGCAAGTAAAATTGCTTTAGAAATCGGCCCAGAACCGATCCGCGATGTTCTCGAAAGAGTAGGTCTTGGGCAGGTTACAGGCACCGGTTTTCCGGGCGAGCGCGGTGGGCTGCTGCCTAGCCCTCGGCGGTGGAGTGCGATCGAGACCGCGACACTGTCCTATGGCTACGGGCTTTCGGTTACCGCGCTTCAATTGGCTCAGGCCTACTCGGTGATCGCAGACAGTGGGATTCGTAAGCCTGTCTCATTGGTTAAACTAAGCGCGGATGACGTTGCTGCGCTCTCTAGAGAGCGAGTGCTGTCGACTTCGATTTCGGCGCAAATCAAAGATATGCTCGAGACCGTTGTGGATCCGCGCCGCGGAGGCTCCGCGCGCGAGGGCAATGTCCCTTTCTACAAGGTTGCGGGCAAGACGGGTACCGCACACGTTGTCGGCGAGTTTGGTTATGAAGCAAACCTTCACAATTCCCTGTTTGTTGGGATGATTCCTGCAAGTGATCCAAAAATCGTTGTCGTTGTTGTAATAAACGAGCCAAAAGGCAGCGAGCACTATGGTGGTCAGGTTGCGGCGCCTGTGTTTGCGCGCGTAGCGTCCGGCGCAATGCGCCTCCTCAATATTCCGCCAGATGATGTGCCAATTGGGCAGTCGGTCATGTCTAGCGGAGGCGATGAATAACGCCATGCATAAAGAACCCGAGCGAAGCGCAGCCAGGATGACACTCAGCGAGCTTGTTGCTGGGTTTGTTCCTGTATCGATTGCCAACAAACTGGATTCAAATCTCCCCGTCACAGGGATTCAGCTAGACAGTAGGCTGGTTGTCTCGGGCGATGTTTTTGTCGCAATATTTGGGCGTAATCTTGATGCGCGAGACTTTATTTCAATTGCTATTAACGCTGGCGCGGCGGCGGTGCTCGCAGAGTCTGGTGGCGAATGGGTTGGCGTCAGAGACGTTGGGGGCGTTCCTGTTATCGCCGTTGACTCGCTGCAATCAAAGATTAGCGCGATTGCCGGAAGGTTCTACGCTGAGCCGAGCACCCAAGCTGGCGTTATTGGGATAACCGGCACCAATGGTAAAACTAGCTGTGCCGCTTTCATGGCTCAGGTTTTTCGTGATCTAGGTCTCGACTCGGCGACCATCGGCACGTTGGGCTATGGTCGCCCCGATGCGCTGTCTGCCACCGCGTTAACAACCCCCGACGCGGTGTTCACTCAGCGCGCACTGTTCGAATTGGTCTCGACCGGTGTCGACACTGTCATTATGGAAGTCTCCTCTGTCGGATTGGATCAACGCCGCGTAAGTGGTGTGCAATTCGACACAGCAGTATTCACCAATCTAACCCGCGATCATCTCGACTACCATGGCACTATGGAGGCATACGGCTCGAGTAAGAAAAAACTCTTCACTATGCCCCGACTCAAACGCGCAGTGATAAACCTCGACGATGCCTATGGTATTTCGCTCATCAACGGCATTGCATCACGGGTAGAAATAGTTACCTACAGTCAGTCCCGTGCTGCGGCTTCTGTGCGAGCCGAGCGCGTTGCGATGGATTCTCAGGGCATAGCAATGCACCTTGTTACGCCCATCGGCAGTGGCGACGTAAGGGTTGGCCTGTTAGGTGGTTTTAATCTAAGCAATCTGCTCGCAGTGGTTGCCACCGTTGTTAGCTATTGCTCTACCGAGGCGCACTCTCAGAATGCTAGTGCGTTTCAGGGCAAACTTATTTTTTCTCAGCTCGCCGCAGCATTAACCCGCCTCAAGCCAGTGCCAGGGCGCATGCAAATTGTCGCAGCTGCAAGTGATACAAGTGATGTAAGCGTCGTCGTCGACTATGCGCACACGCCAGATGGGCTGCGCAGTGCGCTGCTCGGATTACGCGAGCACTTCGATGGAGAGCTAACGTGTGTTTTCGGTGCTGGCGGTAACCGTGATGCAGGCAAGAGGCCTCTGATGGGTGAGGTCGCCGAACACCATGCCGACCGCGTGATTCTTACCGACGATAACCCTCGAGCTGAAGACGGCGGCGCTATAATCGATCAAATCCTCTCCGGGTTCGCCGGTCCAGATGCAGTGGTCAGAATGAGGGATCGCGCAGAGGCTATCGCCACGGTCATTGCTGCGGCCAAACCCGGCGCGGTAATCCTTATTGCAGGTAAAGGGCATGAGAATTATCAAGAGATTAATGGCGAACGTCAGACATTTAGTGATGTTGAACACGCGCGCGCGGCAATCCTAAAGCGCAGCTTGACGAGAGGTGCAACATGATTGGCGAATTCACGCTAAGCGAACTGGCCAGTGAGCTTGGGCTATCTATGACCTTGTCAGCGCTCAAAAAAGACGCGACATTTTCCACTGTCACCACCGACTCTCGAAACATGAGCGCAGGCGACCTTTACGTTGCGTTGAAAGGCGAGCGGTTTAACGGCGATGAATTCGTCGAAGAGGCGCTCACCAAAGGCGCTGTGGCTGCTGTGACACACCAGTCCGATGCGCAAGCCGATGCGCAGCGCCTGGTCGTCGATGACACGCTGAGTGCGCTGGCCACGCTAGCGAGGCTCAACAGGGACAGAAGTTCGGCTAAAGTAATTGCGCTCACCGGCAGTCAGGGCAAGACGTCGGTCAAGGAGATGATCGGCAATATTCTCAAAGCAAAAGCCTCAACTCTCATAACCGCCGAGAATCTAAATAACACCATCGGGGTGCCGCTTACGCTGCTTCGGCTCGAGGCGCGGCATGAATTCGCCGTTATCGAAATGGGCGCGAATGGCGCCGGCGAAATAGCCGTGAGTGTCGCGGCTACGAAGCCAGACATTGCGCTAATTACCAAGGCGAGCGCTGCGCATATCGAAGGCTTCGGCTCTCTCCAAGGCATCGTTCTGGCGAAGGGCGAGATTATCGACGGGCTTTCTGACAAAGGCGTCGCGGTGCTTAATGCCAACGACCCCAATTGCCATCAATGGGTTAAGCGCGCCGGTCAGCGTCAGGTGAGGCTTTTCAGTTACGGCAATAAAGTCCCCGAGGCCGACTATCGATGTTCGGTTACGCGTCTGCTCACAGGGGGAAGCGTGGCATTCACACTGTATACGCCGCTGGGCGAAATCGACGCTGAAATTCAGCTCTTAGGGAGCCATAACGCCGAGAATGCCCTTTCGGCAGCGGCCTGTGCGTTGGAAGCTGGCGCGAGCCTAGAAGACGTTCGGATTGGGCTTAAACAGGCCACACCTGTGCCAGGCAGACTATTTCCCTCAATAGGTCGAGAGGGATGCCGATTACTTGATGATACTTATAATGCAAACCCTGATTCCTTCCATGCGGCGATCGACGTGCTGATGGCTGCCGAAGGCGAAAAAGTCATGGTCGCAGGTGAAATGCGGGAACTCGGTGATGAAACTGAATCCTCGCATCGAGGGGTCGGTGAGTATGCGGCCAGGCATGGGGTGCCATTGCTTCTCGCTTTGGGTAGCGACTGCACTACGATGGTGGAAGCCTATCTTGAGGCCGGTGGTTTGAGGGCTAAGTATTACAGCGATAGCGAGGCTTTAGAAAAAGACTGTGTCGATCTGGCTAACAGTGAAACGGTTTTCCTCGTAAAAGGCTCTCGAGGGGCGAGGATGGAGACCGTTGTCGCAGCATTAAGCACCAAAGGCTAGCACGAAAATTATCGGCTCCAGAGAGGGCTGCTCATAACAAGAAGTAAAAATAGGGAACTATCTCAATGCTAGTATGGCTGTCGGATTATCTGATGCAGTTCAACAGCGCGTTCGCTGTGCTGCAATACATTACCGTTCGCGGCATCTTCAGCGTGCTGACAGCTTTGGGCGTTTCTCTGCTCGTTGGCCCGATTCTGATTCGAGCGCTCAATGCGAATCAGATCGGGCAAGTGATACGCGACGATGGCCCTCAGTCGCATCTGAGCAAGGCGGGTACGCCAACTATGGGTGGCGCTCTCATTCTAGTGGGCATCACGGTGAGCACGCTGCTGTGGTCAGATCTGACCAATCACTACGTTTGGGTTCTACTCCTTGTCACACTCGCATTCGGCGCGGTGGGATGGGTCGATGACTATCGTAAAGTCTTTCGCAAAAATGCAGTAGGTCTCCCTGCACGCTGGAAATATTTTTGGCAATCGCTTATCGGCATTGCTGCTGCCGTAGTTCTTTACAAGTCGGCTTTGGGTCCTGCCGAAACGCAGTATATTTTGCCGTTTTTCAAGAGTGTTGCGCTCGACCTGGGCTTCTTTTATATCGTCATAAGCTACTTTTTTATCGTTGGGTTTAGTAATGCAGTGAACCTAACGGACGGTCTCGATGGGCTAGCGATCCTGCCCTCAGTATTGGTTGGTGGAGCACTCGGCGCCATCGCTTATCTAGCGGGACATGTCGAATTTGCGAGCTACTTGCAGATTCCTTATGTTGCGGGCTCAGGAGAGGTGGTTATCTTTGCGGGTGGTCTTCTTGGTGCCGGTCTGGGGTTCCTTTGGTTTAATACTTACCCTGCACAAATATTCATGGGCGACGTTGGTGCGCTCGCGCTCGGCGCTGCGCTTGGCACGATGGCGATAATCGCTCGCCACGAATTGGTCCTCGTTATTATGGGCGGTGTGTTTGTCATGGAAACGCTCTCCGTAATCTTGCAGGTCGGCTCGTTTAAGTTAACCGGCAAACGAATTTTCAAGATGGCACCGATACATCATCATTTTGAGCTAATGGGCTGGCCTGAGCCACGGGTAATAGTGAGATTTTGGATTATTACGGTCATGTTGGTGCTGTTCGGCCTGGCAACGCTAAAGCTGCGCTAAAGGGTAACGAGGTAGGCGTGACGCAAGCAGAGGAATTATCAAGCAAAGGGTTAGAAGGGTTGTCACTGATCGTCGGTATGGGTGCAACGGGGTTGTCCTGTGCTCGATTCCTTCGTTCGATAGGCGCCGATTTTGCGATGGCTGATACCCGCGCAGCGCCTGCTATGCTGCCTGTTTTCAGAGCCGAGTTCCCAGAAATAGTGACCGAGTTCGGTGAGCTTCGTGAGGCTTTTTTAAATTCTGCGACGCGCTTGATTGTAAGCCCAGGGGTAAGTGTAAAGACCGAGGCTATAGCGAAGTTGAGGCAAGCAGGCGCTGAAGTGATTGGCGACATAGCACTGTTTTCAAGCGTTGTAAAAAAGCCCATCGTTGCAGTAACGGGCTCGAACGGCAAAAGCACAGTAGTCGCTTTGCTTGCCTCGATTCTTCGTGCTGACGGCAGATCTTTTGGCGTTGGGGGTAATCTCGATGGCGAGAATTTCAAGCCGGCGTTAGATCTACTAAAGGAAGAAAAAAAAGACATTTACGTTTTGGAGTTATCGAGTTTTCAATTAGAGACAACCCCTGAATTGAATGCGCAGGCGGTGGCACTGCTGAATCTGAGCCAAGACCATATGGACAGGTATGCCGATGCCACGGAATATTTAAGCGCGAAGCAAAATATTTTCAACGGCGCGAAAACGGTGTGTATCAATCTTAGCGACCCATTAACGCTGCCGCTGGATTCAGCGGTTCGCACAGTACGTTATAAGACATGGGGTGCGTTGGAAGACGGTTTCGGTATAGCTGAAGTGGCTGGTGTTCGCTCGCTCAGTTTTAACGGCTGCGCCTTTCTTGCCGTTGAGCGAATCAAAGTGGCGGGCGAACATAATCTCGCTAACGCGCTTGCGGCCAGCGCACTGGCACATGCTGTCGGAGTCTCACTTGAGTCGATAGCCTCGGGCATTGAAAGTTTTCAAGGGCTGCCGCATCGATGTCAGTGGGTCGCGGCTGTTCGCGGCGTAGATTATTTCAACGACTCGAAAGGCACAAATGTCGGTTCCACACTCGCCTCGGTTGTCGGTTTGGGAGAACACTTTGCCACCACAACAGGCGGTAGGCTTGTGCTGATTGCGGGTGGGGAAGGCAAGGGAGCAAATTTTACGCCGCTAGTGCCCGCTGTAGGCGCTTTTGTGCGCAAAGTGATTCTGATTGGGCGCGACGCCAATTTAATAGCGCACTGCCTAGAGCTAGATGCGAAGGCACACGATATTGCTTTCGCGCAAAGCATGGATGAGGCGATCGAGCTTGCCTCGAATGCGGCGGAAGCCGGTGACGCGGTGCTTTTGTCTCCGGCGTGTGCAAGCTTCGATATGTTCGATAATTTTCAACATCGCGGTGACTCTTTCGCCGCAAGAGTGCGCGAAAATGCGCGTAAGGATGAAGGCTAAATGGCAATTTTAGGGCGAACGAACCAATTGTCTCTGGCTAATGATTTTGCCGCTGCTCCGGCGCGCTCGCTTAACACAGTGTTGCTAGTTGCGTTCGCTTTGCTCAGCATTGGCCTTCTTATGATGACCTCAGCCTCTGTTGAAATTGCTAATTCGAGCAGCGGCGATCCTTTCTATTATTTAAAGCGGCAATCAATCTTTGCTTTAGTTGGTCTGGCCGCCTCAGCGATCACACTCGCGATCCCTCTATCGCTCTGGCGCCGGTTCTCTTTTTTGCTTGTCCTGCTTTCGTACATTCTCTTGATCGCAGTGCTCATTCCCGGCATCGGCAAAAGCGTCAATGGGAGTGCGCGTTGGATAGATCTAGGCTTCTTTGACCTGCAGCCGTCGGAACTCGCTAAGCTGTTTTTAGTCATCTTCACAGCCGATTACCTACAAAAAAATTATCAGGCTGTGAGGGACAACTGGAAGCATTTCTTGATTCCGCTTGGTGTATCGGGCGTGGCTGCGTGGCTGCTTCAACGAGAACCAGATCATGGCGCGTTGGTTATTTTGATGGCGACGACTTTTTGTCTATTGTTTTTGGCGGGTGCGAAGCTGTGGAGAATTCTCCTCATTGTTTTAATTGCCGTTATTGGCTTTACCGCGATTGCAATAACGAAACCACATGTACTCGCACGTTTCACCTCCTTCCAAGACCCTTGGGCGATCGAGAATGTTTATGGAGACGGCTACCAATTAGCACAAGCCTTGATCGCATTCGGGCGTGGCGAGTGGTTCGGCACGGGCTTGGGCAATAGTATTCAAAAACTCTATTTTTTGCCCGAGGCACATACTGACTTTGTATTGGCAATTATTGGTGAAGAATTCGGGATGGTTGGCGTCGCTGTGGTGGTGTCACTGTTTTGTATCTTGGTCTACCGAGCTTTCGTCATTGGTCGGCGCGCCGAATCTCAGGAAAGCTACTTTGCGGCTTTTTTTGCCTACGGATTAGGGTTGCTATTCGCCGGGCAGGCGTTCATTAATATAGGGGTCAACATCGGCCTGCTCCCCACGAAAGGATTAACGCTTCCATTTCTAAGCTATGGCGGCGCAAGTTTAATCATGAGCTGTGTGATGGCTGCGCTGCTAATTCGAATCGAATATGAAACCGACCGCCTCGCGGCCGCCACAAAAACCACTTCTGTTTGGGAGAGATGATGGCTATCTCTCGGGTGCTAATTATGGCAGCAGGAACCGGTGGGCACGTGTTCCCTGCATTAGCCATCGCGCGTCAGCTAGAGGCGCGCGGCGTTAAAGTCGATTGGCTCGTAACGCCGGGCGGCATGGAGGAGAAACTTCTCGAGGGAACCGGATACGAGTTTCATCGGATCGCAGCGAAAGGACTAAAAGACAAAGGCATCGCGCGCTTGATCGGCGCACCTTGGATGCTAACCCGCTCGTTGTGGCAGAGCCTGGTCATTATGCGTGAAATCGATCCTGACTGTGTGCTTGGCATGGGCGGCTATGTTTCGGGCCCAGGCGGCGTTGCTGCACGAGTGTTGCGAAAGAAACTGTATCTACACGAACAGAACGCAGTGGTTGGTTTTACCAATCGCCTACTTGCGCGCATTGCTACCCGTGTTTTCGAAGCATTCCCTGGCGCCTTCGCAGAGAGCGATAAGGTTGTTTTCGTTGGCAATCCTGTGCGCGCAGACATCGAGCAGGTTGGGCAAACACTGCCGGAGCTTGCGTCTACAACGCGGCCTCTGCGGCTTTTAATTCTGGGCGGCAGCCAAGGAGCGAAGGCGATTAACGAAACCCTGCCGCAAGCCCTTGCGCGGCTGAGGGAGACTGATCCTCATGCGGTTCCCGAGGTCAGGCATCAAACAGGTGTATCGCAACTGGAGGCTACTCAGGCAGCCTATACAGACGCGGGATTTTCACTCGCTAATGGATTAACGGTTACGCCATTCATCGACGACATGGCGGCGGCATACGCCTGGGCAGACCTCGTAATAGGGCGTTCGGGTGCGAGCACTGTAGCCGAAATTGCTGTTGTTGGTCGCGCATCTATTCTCGTGCCGTACCCACACCATAGAGATCAGCAACAGCTGCATAATGCGCGCTGGCTCAGCGCAGCGAGCGCGGCGACTATAATCGAGCAACCGGCGCTTTCAGGCGATCGACTAGCGTCTGAAATAGCGGCTCTGAATGCAGATCGACACTCGCTTCTCGCTATGGCGACCGCTGCGCATGCACTCGCACCGCGACGTGTCGACACGCGTATTGCTGAAATAATGACGGAGGTAGCAGATGCCCGCTAAGCGGCTGCAGCATAGTATTCCCGAGATGCGTCGCATCAAGACGCTCCACTTTATTGGCATTGGTGGGGCGGGCATGTGCGGCATTGCAGAGGTGTTGCAGAACCAAGGTTATGCCATTATCGGATCTGATATAGCCGAGTCCGCGAACACACGGCGACTTAGGGATTTGGGTGCTACGATTTTTATCGGCCACGCAGAAAGTAATATCAAGTCTGCTGACGTGGTTGTGTATTCGAGCGCCGTCACAATGAAGAACCCAGAGATGCGTGCGGCAGCGGCGGCAAGCTTGCCCCTTCTAGCGCGCGCCGAGATGCTCGCTGAGCTGATGCGCTATCGTCATTCAATCGCGATCGCGGGTACCCACGGGAAGACGACGACAACGAGCCTTCTGGCGTCGGTATTGGCGGCAAGCGGCGCCGACCCAACATTTATTATTGGCGGGCTGCTAAATAGCGCAGGGACTAATGCGCGACTCGGTGAGAGTCGCTATTTAGTCGCCGAGGCAGATGAAAGCGATGCCTCTTTTATGCATCTTCAGCCGATGGTCGCTGTAGTCACTAATATCGAAGCCGATCATATGGGTACCTATGGCGGCGATTTTGAGCGCGTAAAAGAGACGTTCATTAACTTTCTGCACAATCTGCCGTTCTATGGACTAGCAGTGCTTTGTATTGACGATCCCTCTGTGCGGGAGATTATGCCACTCGTCTCTCGCCCTAAGCTGACGTATGGCTTTTCGGAGGACGCCGATTTCCGGATCGAAAATCTCACCCAGCGTGGGAGCGAGACGCGATTCGAAGTTTACCATCGCGAAACTGGCAGTAGGCTGCCGATAACATTGAACATGCCCGGTCGTCATAATGCGCTTAACGCTACCGCGGCGCTTGCTGTTGCTGTTGACGAAGGCGTCAAGTTAGACGCGATAAAGCAAGGGCTCGAGAATTTCGCGGGTGTCGGCAGGCGTTTCGATGTGCTGGGGACATTCCCGTTAGGCGATAGCGAAATCATGTTGGTCGATGATTACGGTCACCATCCGACGGAAGTCGCGGCAACGATCCTAGCATTGCGAGAGGGCTGGCCGGACAAGCGGTTGGTCATGCTTTTCCAGCCGCATCGGTATAGCAGAACGAGCGACCTTTATGATGATTTTGTCGACGTGCTTTGCGAAGTCGACGTACTTCTTCTGCTCGAAGTTTATGCTGCGGGTGAAAAGAAGATCGCTGGAGCAGACTCGCGGAGCTTGAGCCGCAGTATTCGGCTACGCGGGAAAGTAGATCCAATATTCGTGCAAGACGAAGCCGATGTGTTAGAGATTTTAGACGGTGTAGTAGCCGATGGTGACATCGTTGTTACGCAAGGCGCGGGAAGCGTCGGCGCGTTAGCAAAACAGCTTGCAGCAGCGCTTTCAGCACGAGCAACTGACGCTACGTAACGCGCGCGAGAAATCGCGCCTCGGAGAGAGACGCGCCGGTCAAAAAATGTCATGACCAGGGCCAAAATCAAAGAGATTGAAAAACATGGTGAAAGCGTTCGATAGGCAGCAAGCAGCGACCAGTGCGGGTCATGTTGTCGTTCTTATGGGCGGCCACTCAGCCGAGCGCGAAATATCTCTGCTGAGTGGTGAGGCTGTGCTGCAAAGTCTAATTCGTTCCGGCGTAAGAGCGAGTAAACTGGATGTTGATCAGAACATAATAAAAAAACTATCCGCTCTAGCGCCTGATTTCGCCCTTAACATGCTACATGGTGAGGGCGGTGAGGACGGAGTAATTCAAGGTTTTTTGGAAACCGTTAATATTCCCTATAGCGGTTCAGGTGTTCTTGCCTCGGCACTTGCTATGGACAAGATTCGCGCGAAGCAAATTTGGCTTCAGATGAACCTCGCAACACCAGACTATGAGCTACTCTCAGCTCAAACCGATTGGCAAGCAGTGGCGCATCGACTAGGTCTTTGCGTGGTTAAGCCTGTCAGCGGGGGTTCTAGTTTAGGTATCGCAAAGGCGAGTGATGCTAATGAGTTGCAGTCGGCCTATGAGGGCGCCCTTCGAGTTGGCGCTAGGGTCATGGCGGAGAGCTGTATCGACGGACCCGAATACACCATTGGGGTACTCGACGGTGAACTCCTTCCGAGTATTGAGTTAGTAGCCCGTGGCGAGCTGTTCGACTTTGAGGCGAAGTACCTCTCCGCGACTACGCAAATGACTTGCCCAGCAAACCTCGATGTGCAGGATGCCCAAGAATTGAACGCCCTCGCGATTGCTGCCTATGAGGCCTTAGGGTGTAGCGGAACAGCAAGAGTCGATGTCATGCGTAATTCAGACGGCTGCTTTCATCTGCTTGAAATCAATACACTTCCCGGCATGACAGAGCATAGTTTGATCCCGCGGGCTGCTGCCGAGTCAGGTATAGATTTCGACGAGCTCGTGCTTCGGATTATGACAGAAGGAAGGGGGGCTAGAAGTGATGAGAGCTGAGCGCAAAGCTGGAGTAGCCGTTGGCGCTGTGCGTGCTGGTGCGCATGCAGTCCGTAAACCGCAGGTTGTCGACTCGGCGCCAGCTAGATCGAGTGCTCCACTTCGCTACATAGTAACCCTGAGCGTTCTCATTGCGACACTAGCCTTCGTTGCCCTCGATACATTCGCCGTTCATCGCGCTGAACTGGCCGGTTTTTTTAGTAAGCCAATCTCCAAGGTGAGGATAGAAAACCAATGGCAGCGCGTGAGCGAAAGCGACGTAACAGGCATTTTGCAGCAGTATATTGGTGCAGTTTTTTTTGATTTCGATATAAACGGGGCCAGTCGCGATCTCGAGGCGCTGCCCTGGGTTGCCAGTGTCGATTTAAGGCGCTTATGGCCAGACACGTTGTCGCTACATCTGAGGGAAGAAGTGCCGATAGCAAAGTGGGGTGCAGTGGAATTGCTTAATCAGTATGGCGAACTGTTCTCGCCGACCGATACCGATGACTTCGCCGGCCTGCCGCTGCTTGAGGGGCCAGCTGATAGTCAAGATCAAGTGATGCAGCAATATAAACAGCTCAGCCAGGCATTGTCTCCAGTCGGACTTACGCTTGATGGCCTCAAGTTAAGTCATCGTCAGAGTTGGACTCTTAAAGTAAATGCGATGCAAATTGAGGCTGGTCGACAAGATGTGCTTGCCCGAACACAGCGCTTCGCTCGATTTTATGCGCAGCAAGACCGAGCCGAAACGGCGCAGTTCGCCTCGGTAGACCTTCGGTATGGAAATGGCATCGCAGTAAAAAAACGCGCGCTTAAACTCGCTCCTTTGAGCGACGTGGCACAACGATAATGACAAGCCTGCGCACTTGGTGTGGGGCGGGAAGGATTGAGAGAGTATGAAAGCGGCAGCGAGCGACAACATGATCGTAGGCCTCGACATCGGGACGTCCAAGGTCGTAGCGATCGTTGGTGAGATCGTAGACGATGGCAGTCTCAATATAATTGGCATAGGTAGCCATCGCTCGCGTGGCCTAAAGAAAGGCACCGTGGTGAATATTGAGTCGACCGTTGAGTCGATACAGCACGCTATCGCTGAAGCCGAAATGATGGCTGGGTGCCAGATTCATTCGGTTTACGCCGGCATAGCAGGTAGCCATATTCGCAGCATGAACTCGCATGGCATAGTGGCCATACGTGATGGCGAGGTCGAGCGCGCAGATATCGAACGAGTCATCGATGCGGCGCAAGCGGTAGCAATTCCTGCCGATCAAAAGGTTTTGCACATTCTCCCTCAAGAATACCTCATCGATGCACAGGAAGGAGTTAAAGAGCCGCTCGGTATGTCCGGCGTCAGGCTTGAGGCCAAAGTTCATCTCGTTACGTGTGCGATCAACGCCGTTCAGAACATAGAAAAGTGTATCAAGCGCTGCAATTTGGCAGTGGATGAAATTATATTGGAGCAACTTGCCTCCGCGTATTCGGTGCTCACTGAAGACGAGAAAGAGCTTGGTGTGTGTCTCGTCGATATCGGCGGCGGAACAAGCGACATCGCTATCTTTACAGAGGGCTCGATTCGCCATACTGGTGTTATCCCCATTGCCGGCGATCAGGTCACGAACGATATCGCGATGGCTCTGAGGACGCCGACCGACGACGCCGACGAGATTAAAGTTAAATACGCCTGCGCCCTCACGCAATTGGCCAATGGTGCCGACAGTATTAAGGTGCCTAGCGTAGGTGACAGGCCACCTCGCGAACTGTCGCGACAGGCGCTCGCCGAAGTCGTCGAGCCGCGTTATGTCGAACTCTTTACTCTGGTGCAGCAAGAGCTGCAGCGCAGTGGTTTTCAAGACATGCTGGCAGCAGGAATCGTATTAACCGGCGGCACTAGTAAGATGGAAGGGGTGGTGGATTTAGCGGAAGAGATTTTCCACGCGCCTGTTCGTATCGGCGCGCCTCATAATGTTGCCGGCCTTGCCGATATAGTTCGAAATCCCATCTACTCAACGGGAGTTGGGCTGCTGTTATACGGGTTGAAGCAGTTCCAAGAACAGGGCGGGATCATAACGAAGGGAGAGCCGCGTATAACCTTGGTCAGCCGGGTTAAGAGTTGGTTTCAAGGCGATAATTAGCGCGCAGGCGCGCAAGAATAACTTAATTTTAGGGGGCACTATGTTCGAACTAGTCGAAAACGTTGCGCAGACAGCCGAGATCAAAGTGATCGGCGTTGGCGGTGGTGGGGGTAATGCGGTACACCATATGATTAGCAATCAGGTCGAGGGTGTAGAGTTTATCTGCGCGAATACCGACTCGCAGGCGCTTAGCAACATCGACGCAAAAACCATTCTACAAATGGGTTCGGGTGTAACAAAAGGGCTCGGCGCAGGAGCGAATCCTGAAATAGGTCGACAGGCGGCGTTAGAAGATAGAGATGAAATTGCGGCGATCCTTGCGGGCGCCGACATGGTTTTTATCACGGCAGGTATGGGCGGGGGCACAGGAACTGGCGCGGCACCAATTGTTGCCGAAGTGGCGCGCGAGCTTGGAATCCTAACAGTCGCGGTTGTGACTAAGCCTTTTCCCTTCGAAGGACGCAAGCGTGCGTTAGTCGCGCAGCAGGGCATCGAAGCGCTCAACGGGCATGTGGATTCACTGATCACCATTCCTAACGAGAAGCTCCTCGATGTCTTAGGGAAAGACGCGTCGCTTTTGGATGCGTTCAAGGCGGCCAACGATGTGCTTCTCGGCGCGGTCAAAGGTATCGCCGACCTCATCATGAATCCGGGTATGATCAATGTCGATTTTGCCGACGTGAAAACGGTTATGTCGGAAATGGGTATGGCGATGATGGGTACGGGACACGCGTCTGGCCCAGATCGTGCGAGAGAAGCAGCAGAAGCGGCGATTCGCAGCCCGCTGCTCGAAGACGTCAATCTCGAAGGGGCTCGCGGCATTCTCGTGAATATCACGGCAGGTGAGAATTTATCCCTCGGAGAATTCTCGGAGGTGGGTGATACGATCGAAGAGTTTGCGTCTGATGATGCAACCGTGGTCATCGGTACCGTGATCGATCCAAGCCTCAAAGATGAAATTCGAGTTACAGTCGTGGCAACGGGTCTAGGCTCAGTTCACGCCCGCCCAACGAAAGTCGTCGACAATACACCCAAATACGATGCTATTCGTCGCCCGATTCCGCGCACGGATCGTGGTACAGGCAACACAGCCACTAAAATCGATCCTCTTTTTGAGCCTGACGCCGATCTCAACTACTTGGATGTTCCCGCTTTCCTGCGCAATCAGGCAGATTAACGAGGCCGCACGCAGTTGTGCACCAAGAAAAGTCACTTGGGAAAGCTGTAGGCCTTTGCTACACTTCTCGCTTAGTCTGCAGCCAACCCGATCTTGGGATACTGCGAGCGAGCGGTGTTAGCTAGTTTCCGCGGCCACAATGACACATCAAAGCCTACAACCCTGGCAGGGCCGACCTATGCTTCGTCAACGCACTCTTAAAAACATCATCCGCGCCACCGGCGTCGGCCTTCACACAGGTGAAAAGGTTTACCTGACGCTGAGGCCCGCCCCAGTGAACACCGGCATAGTCTTTTCACGCGTGGACCTAGACCCCGTCGTGCAAATTAAGGCAAGTGCGGCAAATGTTGGTGAGACGACACTGTCTACTACACTCGTTCAAGACGGGGTAAAGATATCAACTGTCGAGCATCTGATGTCAGCGCTTTCTGGCCTCGGCATCGATAATGCGTTTATCGATGTGAGCGCCCCTGAAGTGCCTATAATGGATGGCAGTGCTGGGCCTTTCGTATTCCTGATTCAATCGGCGGGTATCGAAGAGCAATCAGAGCCTAAGCGGTTTATAAAGATCCTCAAGACGTTGCGACTCGAACAGGGCGATAAGACCGTCAGTCTTGAACCTTTCGACGGTTTTAAAGTCAGCTATACCTTACTCTACGATCACCCTGTCTATAAAAAGTACACCAAGAAAGCGACCATTGATTTCAGCAGCACGTCTTTTGTGAAAGAGGTGAGCCGCGCCCGCACATTCGGCTTTATGCATGAATTCGAAGAGTTGCGTAATCGTAATCTAGCGCTTGGCGCGAGCATGGATAATGCCATCGCAGTAGGCGACTATAAGGTTCTCAACGAAGATGGCCTCCGCTACGAAGACGAATTTGTTAAGCACAAAATCCTCGACTCAATCGGCGATCTCTATCTTCTTGGCAATAGCCTCATCGGCGAGTTCAAGGGGCACAAGTCAGGCCATGCCCTGAATAACGCGTTACTGCGCATGCTCGAAGAAAACGAAGATGCATGGGAGATTGTAAGCTTCGAAGAAGACAACAATGTGCCGATCTCATATATGAGACCCGTCCTCGCCGCGTAACCCTGTTACAGGAGGGTAAGGGGTTGTTTTTGTTATAAATCTCGCCTTTTTGGCGGTGAGGGTCCTAACGCGTTGAGAGCTTCAATGCTTGCATCCTCTTGCTGCGTCAATTACTCTCGACGTTCTTTTTCATGCGCGGCGTAAAGCGTCTCTGATGCCTATTCTCTTGACGCGTAGTTGCTTATAGCCCTTTGCCCTTGTAGCGGAATAATGTATAGCTAATTAAATGAAACTCCTTTTAATCGATCAACGACACGGTCAAAGCCGTAGCCTCGAGCTCAAGGGATGGCTGCGCGCGCTCCTGTCGCTTTGCCTGCTCGGCACCCCCGTTGGTCTTGGTTACTTCGGCTATCAGTTCGCCGCCGGTCAAAACGACGATTCTTTAGTCTTTAACCAGCAATCAGCCGAGAATTGGCAGAAAGAACTGGCGCTTCAGGCGCTTCAATTAGAACGACTCCGCTCTGCCTCAGAACAAGAACTAGACGCACTCACTCTTAAACTGACTAAGCTTCAGGCTCGCCTCTCACGCCTCGATGCGCTGGGAGAAAGGGTGGCGGGCTTAGCCAATATTGATAGCTTCGATGCGGTGGCGACGTCTTCGTACCTCGCCGGTGGGCTTGAAATTGGTATCGCAAGCGGCACGCCAGATGAGTTTGCTGGTTCTAATTTGTTGGCGTCGATTAGTGAGCTTGCAGAGCTTATCAACGAGCGGCAGCAGCAGCTTGGTAATATCGAAGGTCTGTTAATCGATCAGCGTGCTATCGAAGACGGCTTTGTCGCCGGGCGCCCGGTAGAGAATGCGTGGATCGCATCCCCTTTCGGCAGACGCCCAGACCCTATTACCGGCAAGAGCAGTTTTCACAGCGGTATAGATCTGACCACTGGCAAGGCGGGCGCACAGATTAGTAGCGTCGCAGGTGGCGTTGTGACCTGGGCTGGACCACGGTCTGGTTATGGTCTGATGGTTGAGGTCAACCACGGCAATGGCTTTACGACGCGCTATGCCCATTCGCAAGAATTGTTTGTCGAGGTAGGAGATGTCGTATCCCGTGATGATAAACTCGCCTTAGTAGGTTCCACAGGCCGTTCTACTGGACCCCATGTTCATTTCGAGGTCTATAAAAACGGCCGTGTCGTCGATCCTGCCTCTTATATCCGCCGCACCATCCGCTAACTCCTACGCCCAATTCGGTAGCTGACTCTGCTCGCCCTAAACACAAAGGCCGAGAGAGCGCTTCTACTCGTCCGAAAAGAGATTTCGGTCGAACACTACATTTTCTAGAATTTACTTATAAATCGAAGACACTATGAAACTATTCAGCAAGATTTTCGGCAGCAGCAATTCGCGCAAGCTCAAAAAACTAAAACGCAGTGTCACTCAGATCAGCGCGTTAGAAGAGGGCATAAAAGGCCTCAGCGACGACCAGTTAAAGGCTAAAACTGTCGAGTTTCAGGAGAGAATAGCCGGAGGCGAAAGCGTCGATGCACTCCTGTCTGAAGCGTTTGCGGTTGCGCGTGAGGCGAGCATCAGGGTGTTAGGCATGCGCCATTTTGACGTTCAGTTGATCGGCGGCATGGTGCTTAACGAGGGCAGTATTTCTGAGATGCGCACGGGCGAGGGCAAGACATTGATGGCCACGCTGCCGGCCTATCTAAATGCGCTCTCCGGCAAGGGCGTTCACATAGTCACCGTGAATGAGTATCTTGCCGAACGCGATGCTAACTGGATGCGTCCGCTTTATGAGTTCCTTGGCTTGACTGTGGGGGTTATTAAGTCTGGGCAGAATCCAGCGGAAAAGAAAGCCGCCTACGAGAGCTCGATTACCTACGGCACTAATAACGAATTTGGGTTTGATTATCTACGCGACAACATGGCATTTAGGGTAGCCGATAAGATGCAACGCGAACTCAATTTCGCGGTGGTCGATGAAGTCGATTCAATTCTAATAGACGAGGCTCGTACGCCGCTTATCATCTCCGGTGCTGCCGAAAACAGTTCGCAACTCTATATCGCGATCAATTCACTTGTGCCAAAGCTTGAGCGCGGCGAAAAGATCGAAAAAACGAAGATGGAGCAGATGGACAAAAGCTATGTGGCCGAGGAGGAGGGCCACTTCAGTGTTGATGAGAAGAGCCGTCAGGTAGAACTCACAGAATCTGGGCACGAGTTCGTCGAAGGTTTACTAATCGAACAGAAGCTTTTGGCCGACGGTGACTCACTCTATTCAGCAACGAATCTGTCGCTACTGCATCACGTACATTCAGCGTTAAAGGCGCATTACCTTTTCAACCGCGACGTTGAATATATTGTCAAAGAGAAGCGTATTGTTCTGATTGATGAGCATACGGGGCGGACGATGGAAGGCCGCAGACTATCCGAGGGACTTCATCAAGCGTTGGAAGCTAAGGAAGGGGTAGAGATTCAGAGCGAAAGCCAGACGCTTGCATCGACCACGTTCCAAAATTATTTCCGCCTTTACAACAAACTTTCTGGTATGACTGGAACCGCCGACACCGAAGCGTTCGAGTTTAGCCAAATCTATGGGCTAGACGTGGTGGTCATTCCAACTAATAACCCGATGGTGAGGGATGATGCTAACGATCTTATCTTCCTGAGTATGGAAGAGAAACTTGAGGCAATAGTTGCCGATATCACGGAGATCAGCGCTGCGGGAGCGCCGGTACTTGTAGGCACTGCATCAATCGAAACGTCCGAAGCTATCTCGAAATTTCTCACTAAAAGTAAAATCACTCACGAGGTTTTGAACGCGAAGTTTCACGAACGCGAGGCGCAGATTATTGCGCAGGCGGGTCGTCCAGGTATTGTCACTATTGCAACCAACATGGCTGGGCGAGGAACGGACATTGTGCTCGGTGGAAATTGGGAGGTCGAAGTAGAGGATCTTAAAGATCCCACCCCCGAAAAAATTGAGGAAGTGAAGGCAGCATGGCAGGAGAGACACGATCAAGTACTCGCCGCCGGCGGCTTGCATATTATTGGCACGGAGCGTCATGAGTCCCGACGCATCGACAATCAACTGCGTGGCCGTGCAGGGCGTCAGGGCGATCCGGGATATTCGCGCTTTTACTTGTCGATGGAAGACAATCTGCTCAGGATTTTTGCGACAGACGCGGTTAAAAACTTTATGCAGAAACTGGGCATGGAGCGCGGCGAGGCAATCGAGCATGGCATGGTGACGCGTGCAATAGAAAAGGCGCAGCGAAAAGTAGAAGGACGCAATTTCGACATTCGAAAACAGCTTTTAGAGTATGACAACGTCGCAAACGATCAGCGCACAATTGTCTACCGTCAGCGCAATGAATTGATGGCGAGCGACGATATTTCAGACCTTCTCGTTGATATGCGCAAAGAGGTGGTGGAGCAGCTAGTCGATACTTTTATCCCGCCCCAGAGCGTGCCCGAGCAATGGGATATTGAGGGGCTTGAGCAGGCACTGCAGGTTGAATTTGCGAGTGAGCAGCCAGTGCAAGCCTGGCTCGATGCGGACGAGAAACTCTATGAAGAGCAGATTAAAGAGAGGGTGCTCGAGAATCTAAATCAGGCCTATGAGGAGAAAAGTGCGGCTGTCGGGGACAAGATGCGGGCGTTTGAGAAGCAGATTACACTGCAAATTCTGGACGGTCTCTGGAAAGAGCATCTCGCTACGATGGACCACCTAAGACAGGGTATTTTCCTTCGCAGCTACGGCGGTAAGAATCCTAGGCAGGAGTATAAGCGAGAGGCCTTTGCGTTGTTCCAAGACTTGATGACTAACCTACAGCAAGAAGTGACCAAGGTGTTAAGCCATGTTCGTATTCGGCAGGACGACGAGGCCGATGCAATAGAGAAACAGCGTGCGGCTGAGCTTGCAGCACAGAAGTTGAGTCTCCAGCATCAGCAGTCTTCGGCGCTTTCCGAACCCCGCGCTCCCTCCGATGCCGCTCAGCGCGCAACCGTACCTGTGGGATCGAACCGAGTTGATCCTGCTCCATTCGTGCGCGAGCTTCCGAAAGTGGGTCGCAACGAATTATGCCCGTGTGGTTCTGGTAGAAAATACAAAGCCTGCCACGGAAAAATTGCTTAGGCGGCGATGCAGCTGGAGCTTGATAGACTCAAACAACTAATAGGTAGGATGTAAGATGGAAAACGTGAGCGTCGAAGGCGTTCGTTCGGCGGCGATCGAAAGCGGTATCCGCTATGCGAGTCGCCTTGATCTAGTGTTGTTTGAGCTAGCTGAAAAGACAAAAACAGCAGGTGTGTTCACGCTTAATGCCTTCTGTGCCGCGCCGGTTATGGTCGCACGTAGGCACGTTGCTGCTATGTCACCGCGTTATTTGTTAATTAATACTGGCAATGCGAATGCGGGTACAGGAATTCAAGGCGAACGCGATGCGATCGCTTGCTGTGAAGCCGTTGCGCGCGAATGCGGTGTTAATGCTGAGCAGGTATTGCCGTTTTCAACCGGAGTCATAGGCGAGCTACTGCCAGTCGACAAAATTGTCGGTGCGCTGCCTGCCGCTCACAAAGCGCTGGCCGTAGATCAGATTGCAGCGGCGGCGCGAGGTATCATGACGACGGATACGCGGCCCAAAATGGTTTCTCGCCAAGTCATGGTCGAAGGGCATCAGGTAACGATCTCTGGTATTGCGAAGGGATCGGGCATGATTAAGCCCAATATGGCGACAATGCTCTCCTATATTTTTACGGATGCGAGGTTAACGCAATCAACACTCGATCGCCTCTTACGCGAACAGGTAGCGCTGAGCTTTAATCGCATAACAGTCGATGGCGATACCTCTACCAACGACTGTTGCCTGCTCTCTGCGACAGGCTGTTCGGCTGCGCCGGTTGAAGCGGAGTCGGGGCAATGCCACGCTGTTTTCGAGGAAGCGTTGGCTGACATTTTCCGCGAATTAGCTGTTGAATTAATCAAAGACGCGGAAGGCGCGACTAAATTTGTAACGGTTGCAGTTACTGGTGGCCGCGATAGCGGCGAATGTTTGCAAGTTGGCTATGCCGTCGCCGAATCTCCGTTGGTTAAAACCGCCTTATTCGCCTCAGACCCCAATTGGGGGCGCATATTGGCAGCGATCGGACGAGCGGGATTGGATAGCCTTGATATTAATGCTGTCGAGGTATGGTTGGGGAATACTCGCATCGTCGAGAATGGATGCCGAGACGCGCACTACACCGAAGAGACTGGTCAGGCAGAGATGGACAGAAACGAGATCACTATTTCGATAAGCCTCGCACGGGGTGACTTCTCTGAGAAAATATTCACCGCAGACCTGTCATACGACTATGTCCGCATAAACGCCGATTATCGCAGTTAGTGGCCGTGCCGGAAACGTCATTGCTTGTTGCCGTTGGGGTTATTCAAGACTCGGCTGGCCGAGTGCTAGTCGCGCTGCGTAGCGAGCGGCAGCACCAAGGTGGGCTGTGGGAGTTTCCCGGCGGTAAAGTTGAGAAAGGCGAAACCGTGCGCGAGGCGCTATGTCGCGAGCTTTATGAAGAGCTTGGGATCAAAGTCGAAGCTGCTGTTCCGTTTAAGCTGCTCGATTACAGGTATGTCGATCGCCGCGTATTGCTCGATGTTTGGAGGGTAACTCGCTTTACAGGCGAGCCTGCCGCGCGCGAATCGCAGCCATTAGAATGGCGCGCGGTAACTGACCTTAACCCAGACGAATTTCCTGCGGCGAACAGGCCGATTATCAGCGAGCTTCGCAGTGAAGAATTGCTCGATGGACAAAAAGGAGAGGCGGTGGGACTAGCGAGTGCCAAAGACCTTACTGATACTGAGTAGGGTCTGTAGAGAGCAGAGCCTCATCGAATTCATCGGAATAGTCAGGCTCGCCAGCAATCGCATGGCGTTCGTTTGCCCAGTCGCCGAAATCTATCAACCGGCAGCGTTCGCTGCAAAATGGGCGTGATTCGTTTTTCTCTGCCCATTCAACGAGTGACTGGCAGGTAGGGCAATTGACTGTCTTCATTCTTCTACTCGTTGGGTTTCGACATCTGCGCCGCTTTGCTCATGACGCAATACTGTTTGTGCTGTGCGAGAACCGCGTCAGCGAGCGATGCAAGATCTGCCTCGTTACTGATTATATCATCTGCACGGGCGAGCCTGTCGGGGCGAGCGATCTGAGCCTCGATTATTGCCTCGATAGTTTCGAGGCTGCTTCTATCGCGCTGCAGCGTTCGAGCTAGCTGAGTGTCCTTGCTGACATCGATCACTAGAACTCTGTCGACAGCCTTGGCTTGGTCGGTTTCAAGTAATAAGGGAGAGACTAACAGACAGTAAGGGCCTGTGCAGGCAGCGAGACGGCTCATCATCAGCGCCCTGATTAAGGGATGGAGCAAGGCTTCAAGCCATACTTTCTGCTCTGGGTCTGCGAAAACGATCGCGCGTAGACGAGCACGATCTAAGTTGCCCGCTGAATCTAACAGATCATCACCAAAGTGCTCGGCAATGGCGTGCAGGGCGGGTGAACCTGCCTCGACGACTTCCCGGGCAAGCAAATCGGTATCGACTAACTCTATCCCTTGTGCGGCAAAAAGTTCTGCTGCTGCGCTTTTGCCGCTGCCGATTCCACCGGTTAGTCCAACAATCATTGTGCTCATAGTCTCGTTTTTGGTTCCCGATTTATCCGTTGTTTTCGTGAGCCCTGCACCTTTTTTAAAGCCGAAATTGCGTCAATGTACCGGTTTAATGCGGCGCAAAGAGCGTCCCATACAGAGCGCGAACTTGCGGTCCCCAGATTAGCATGACAAAACCAGCGGCGGCTAAAAAGGGTCCAAACGGCAGAGGTGCACTGCGTTCGCGTCCACCAAAGACGATGAGGATAAGCCCTATTGCCGCTCCCGCCAACGATGCTAGCAAGAGAACGGGAAGGATAGCCTGCCAGCCTAACCATGCGCCGAGAGCCGCAAGCAGCTTGAAATCCCCGTAACCTAGACCTTCTTTGCCAGTAACCAATAAAAACGCCCAGAACAGGCTCCAGAGCGTGATATAGCCGGCGGCTGCGCCTATTACCGCATCAAAAAGCGAGACGCCGGGCAATCCAAGGTTAAACGCTGAGACTAATAGGCCAAACCAGAGGAGCGGAAGCGTCAAATCATCGGGTAATAGATGATGGTCTAAATCGATCAGGCTGAGTGCGAGCAGAAACCATGCGAAAGCGAGGAAAGCGAGTGTGCTCGCTGTAAAGCCGAAGGTCATGGCGACGAGAATAGAAGCAACGGAGGCGGCTATTTCAACGAGAGGATAGCGGGCTGATATTCTGGATTTGCAGTGCCGGCAACGTCCGCGAAGAAACAGGAAACTGACGACGGGCACATTTTCACTCGCGCTAAGTTGCTGCGCGCAAGAAGGGCAGTGCGAACGCGGAACGGCGAGGTTGAAGGCTTCAGTAGGCAACTCATTTGGCAACTCGCTGCTCTGCCAGGCGCGCTCAAGCATAATTGGCAGACGGTAGACGACAACGTTGATAAAGCTGCCGACAAGAAGTCCGAGAAGCGCAACGAAGCCGAGAAAAAGAGTAGGGTTGCTGACTAGGGCTGAGGCGAGTGTCATGGTCTGTCGAGCGACTCCGAAAGTATTATTAGATCGCTGATCCTAATTGAAAAATGGGTAGGTACATGGCAATAACCAAACTTCCGACAAGAATTCCGATAACAACTATGATGGCAGGTTCTAGGAGAGAAGTCAGGCTATCGACTGCGTCATCTACTTCGGCCTCGAAATGGCTCGCGCTGCGTTCAAGCATCGCATCGAGCGAGCCAGATTCTTCGCCAATGCTGGCCATCTGACTGATCATGTTAGGGAAAAGCGCGGTATCGCTGATGGCGGAGTGCAGTGGCTGACCGCTAGCGACATCGGAGCGAATTTGCTTGGTCGCCTCCTCGTAGACACTGTTTCCGGTTGCGCCAGCGACAGACGCGAGTGCATCCACTAGGGGGACTCCTGCGGCATAGGTGGTAGAGAGAGTCCGACTGAATCGCGCATAGCAAGAAGTGCGCACGGTCGGCGAGTCGGCGCAGCCTTTTTGAGCGCAACAAGGCCTCTTTAAATAGGACGAAGGTGAGGGCGGCAGCGGGCAGCACTTGCCACCAATAGGCAATAACCCAGTCCGACAGTGAAACAACCAACAGCGTAAATGCAGGTAGCTCTGCACCAAAGCTCGAAAAGGTTTCGGCAAGTGCGGGCACAATTTTGACGAGCATAATTCCGGTGGTCGCTAAGGCCACGAGGATTATGGCTATAGGGTAATTCATTGCCTTTCTGATCTTCGATTTAAGCGCCTCTGTTTTTTCTTTAAACGTGGCGAGTCGGCCGAGCATTATTTCCAGTGCGCAGGAACTCTCCCCGACTTCCATTAAAATGCAATAAAGCGCATCGAATATTCGCGGGTAACGGCGAAGACTCTCTGCGAAGCTATTGCCGGCTGCGATCTCGGCCCTGATGGCAGTTGTCAGCAAACTCATTCGTGGATGATCTAAACCTTGAATGACAATATCGAACGATTGCACTAACGAAATTCCGGCTTTCATCATCGTGGCTAACTGACGGGTGAAAAGAGCAACATGGGCAGTTTTTATCTTGTTGCTTAGCGAGAAAGACAGGGGCGAGCTTGGGCGTTTAACGCGACTACGTTGAATGCCCATTTTCGCTAGTTTATGCAGCGCTAGCTGTTGATCTAGAGCTTGGATTTCACCTTTTCGACGGTTTCCAAACCTATCGTATCCATACCAAGAAAATGTTATCGAAGTCGGCTGCTTTTGCATTTTTAGGTCTTATCGGGATTTTTACTTATAAAGGTATAGTCCATGCCGGCGCACTCCGCGAGTTTTGGTGGGGTGCGCAGGCATGAGCTCTTAGCAGAAATTAGCCGCGACGCAGGTGCCGCCCACGGCCCATGTCACCGGAGGCACGATGCCATTCGGGGTTAGGGTGTAGGTAATTCCCGCCAGAGGAGAGCCATCGGCTTGCCAAGTCATAGTGATAACGCCGTTTGCCACTACGCTGCCGTGCATACCGGCCGCTGCGACAACCGTAGCAGGAATGCCCATCACAGCAACTGCGCCTCGGTCCAGTGCGGCGAGGTTAGCGGGCCCGCGCGTCTGAATCGCAATTTCGACAGACGTTCGCAGTGGGGCGGCAGCAGACACGAGTTCCGTGAATTCAGCTCGCTGTGCGAAAACGTTGTATTGAGGCACTGCAATTAGGGCGAGAATGCCGATAATGACGATGACCACCATTACTTCGATGAGAGTAAAGCCACTACCGCGCGCTTGCGAACGACATAAAAAGCGGTAGCGGGTAGACGAGTAAAGGGTGAGCTTATGCATAGTGTTTCTCCGTCGTGATCTTAAATTAGGCGCAGCATTTTTCTCTTAGGCAGTGAGGAGGTAGGAATGCTCCCGACAGTTAAGGCTGCGCCCTGTGAAAGTGCAGCCCTTGCCATGTATAGGACCGATTACGGAAGGTTTCCTGACAGCTATTTCTCAAATGAGATGAAATTGAGCGCTGAGATCGTAGCTAGCTAGGTTTTTCTCTCGGTGTCTCTTTGTATCGCTCTGCCTCTCTCCGCCTCTCTCCGCGTCTAGTGGTGTGTCTGTAACCGCCAAAGCGCGGTTCAGCTCGCATTAATATGACGCAACCTAAGCTGAATTCTCAAAAAGCGCGTATTAGGAAAGAGAAACAGACAGAACGCACGCTTGAATGATTTGAGCAGGTAGTTTATGTTGCCGAAGCTTCAATGCGCGCCGTGCGCGTTCAAATGGGAGTCTCGAAGTAATAAGACCCGAGGCTATAGATAGGTGTGATTAGAATGGGTAGTAAAATGAGAAAAGCGACGAGTAGTTCGAGAAGTAGTTCGATGAGTCTGTCGATTCACGTAGCCGCCACGCGGGCTTTCTTCGCGGCATTGCTGGTCGCGGGTTTGATATCCTCGCATGCGGTTTTCGCAGAGGCTCGCACAATAAAGGACGGTGTCTTTACCCAAGCACAAGTTGATGCGGGCAAAGCAACATACGATACAAGCTGCAAGACCTGTCACGACATGCGCTTCTATCGGGATGCACTCAAGTCTTGGGATGGACAGCCTGTGCTTTGGATGTGGGAAACAATCCTAGGAACGATGCCTGCCGATAATCCGGGTTCATTGATGCTCGAGGAATATACCGACGTCGTGGCCTATATTTTGTCTGAGAACGGCTTCCCAGCGGGAGAGACAGCGCTAGATCCAGACGGCAACATGTCTGATATCAGCATCGTCGCCCCGTAACTAATTTTTCAACTCTTAAACAGGCCTTGGCTCGTCGATGCTATCCGGCTAGGCGGGTCTCTGGTCTTCCGGTATCAATCAATCCGTACCGCAATCCTCCTCTATCTTTTTCAGTGTATTGGCGTCTCTCTGGTCTAAATCAAGGTCGTATTTCTCGGCTAAACCCTTCCAAAGGTTTGCGTACTCACACTGGAATTCTTTACGCGGCAGGTAACGGCTAGGGCCTCTATTCGATTTTCTTCTTATTTCGCGCTTTTCTACAAGTACGAGATTGATTGGGTCGTTGGAGAATTGGATTTTCTTACTCTGTGGCCATCGATCGCCCCCGTGCGTGTGAGCATAGAGTCTAGGAATGACGTGGTCGATATCAATTTGGGTTGCGACTGTGAAAATCTCGCCCGTGTATTCGTCAAGCCATTCACCTGTTCTGACTATGCAATTTCTTGGATTGGTGTAGCGTGCCTCGATTCTGCTCGTCAGCACGAGCATTTCTTGACGTGTCGACTGGCAGTCATTATCGAAATCTTGCTCGAAATCCCAGTCCTCCTCGTTAAAGAATTTTTCCCTATCGCGTCTATCGATAAGAAGGCTGTCGCGACCGACCCGATTAAATGTGTCCGGCATCTCACAGCCGCCAAGGTGACAATGATAGGAATTAAACTGATAGTGCCCGCCGTTCTGATCGAGCCCGCCCGCATGTGCCCAGAGTGTGGCAGTGCAGAGTAGTGTGATTGGGGTCAGTAAAGCGCGCAAGGTTAGCCGCAGAAGAGTGCGGATTGGCATTGCGCCTTGCTCTTTTGGAGGGTTTGTTACCAAGCTGTTCATTAAGCTTCTTATTAAAGGTTCCATCGTGCGCTCCCTCAAGCCCTTGGTTAGGAGTGAATTGGTTTTTCGCAAGCGTCTCTTATATGACAGTTGACAGTTGGCTAGCTGCACTTAGTCGAACAGTAATGACAGATCAAGCGCCCGGCAATGTTTGGTGAGTGCGCCGATTGAAATATAGTCTACACCGGTCTCTGCTATTGCCACCAAGCGTTCGTCGTCGATACTGCCAGACGCCTCGAGTTTGACTCGCCCTGCGGCATGCGCGACAGCCAGTAGAGTTTGGTTTAAATCAAAGTTGTCGAGCATGACAATATCCGCACGAGCGGCGATGGCTTCGTCTAACTCGCTCATCGATTGCACTTCGACCTCGACTGGCAAAGCACTGTTGAGTGTTCTGGCGCGCTGCACTGATGCTGCGATGCCGCCGCAGGCCGCAATGTGATTCTCTTTGATTAGAAAGGCGTCGAAAAGCCCGATCCTGTGATTGTCACAGCCACCAACACGCACTGCGTATTTCTGTGCCACGCGCAGTGCGGGTAAGGTTTTCCGCGTATCAAGAATTTTCACCTTTGTGTGTTGCACCAATGTCGCATAGCGATGGCTCGTCGAAGCGGTGGCAGAGAGTGTTTGCAACAAATTGAGCGCGCTGCGCTCACCTGTAAGGATGCTGCGCGCAGACCCCGAGAGGGTAGCAATCACCGTGCCCGCGTTGACTGGTTCGCCATCCTGGACATGCCAATCGATAGTAACATTGCCTGAGTTTAGAGCGACTTGCGCAAAAACTTCGTCTGCAAAGGACGTTCCACAAAGAATGCCTGCTTCGCGCCCAAGGATTTTAGCGGTGGCTGCGCGACCGGCGGGAATTAAAGAGGCGGTAATGTCGCCGCTGCCGATATCTTCCTCTAAGGTCATCGTGACGATTTTAGTGACGTCTTCCCCTGCGGGTCGATGAAGGGGGGTGTGGAGTGTTTGCATTGCGGGCCCTGCGTAACAGCGGAAGTTTTAAACCTCGAAAGGGTGATAGCAGAAGTATGGCGCAAGGTCGATAGAATAGGAATAGAGGGTATGCGGGGCGCGCCGTGCTGGCGTATGCTAGAGATCGTAAGTCTGCAGAGAATGATTAACTTGATATGAAATACAGTATTAACAAGGGCGAACTTGTCCCGGCAGAGCAGGTGGCCTCGCCTAATTTTGGCGAGCGTCCCGCTGGTGTCTCTATTGACCTTGTTGTGGTGCACAGCATTAGTTTGCCGCCGGGAGAATACGGCAGTGGGGCGATCCAACGATTCTTTTGCAATCAGTTAGAGAGCAGTGAGCATCCTTATTTCGAAGAGATCGCTGGGCTTAAAGTCTCCGCGCACGTGCTGATAGAACGTTCAGGCAAGGTTGTTCAATTCGTTAACTTTGACCGCCGCGCATGGCATGCTGGCCGCTCTGAGCACAGAGGGCGAGAAGAGTGCAACGATTTCTCGATCGGCATCGAACTAGAAGGAACCGATTATGATGTTTACGAAGAAGCGCAGTATGCTTCCCTTGCTGCGATTCTTGTTGCGTTAGAATTTTATTACCCCGATGTAACGACTGATCGCATTGTCGGTCATAGTGATATAGCGCCTGGGCGAAAGACCGATCCGGGTGTGGGCTTTGATTGGCAAAAGTTCAATAGCGAGATCGCGAGACTCCGAGTGTCGTCGTAAGCATTAGGATGCAGGGTCTAGGTGAGAAATCGTGGGTATTCGAGCGAGGATGATGCGTGAAATTTTTAGTTATTTTATTGGGTCTTATTTTAACGGCAACCTGGCTTAAAGAGGCTGATCGTTTTGACGACTCTTGGTTTGGGCGCTATCAGCTGGCGCTGCGCAATTCGGTAGGAAAACTCAAAATAGTCGGAAAATACGGGACTTCGGTAGCCCTGGGTGCAATCTACGGCGTTTTGCTTGGCGCGGTGATGGTTCTTGAAGCGCTGGCTGAAGGGTTGTTTTACGGTGTCGTAACGATACTCCTGCATCTGTTTATTCTCCTCTTTGCCATGGATAGAACTCAGCCTGGTAGGCTCGTACAAGACTTCTTAAAGTCTTGGAACGCAGGCGATAGGCAGGGATGTGTAGACTATTTAGAGGCGGAGCTTAGCCTCGAAGTACCCCCGAATGCAGCAGACGGTTCGGCGCTCGTTGGTCGATTTAAGCGATTGCTCGCCTATAGAAGCTTTGAGCGTATGTTTATGATGTACACGCTCTATATGCTAGCAGGGCCCGAAGGCGTTATGTTCGGCTATGTCAGCTATCAGCTCAGATCCGAACTCTGCAGGGGCGAAGATCGGCGACTGGCGATGCCTCTCGAGAAGATTATCGCTATCATCGAGTGGGTGCCACTCCGATTGCTGGCAATCACCTTCTCTCTTGTTGGAGACTTCAATAGCTGTGTTTCTCGTCTTCGCCGCCATCTGTGGGAGTTTAATACGACAAGCGATAACGCCCAATTAATCGCAGACTGGGCTCGTTGTGCTCTCTCTGAGCCGGCCGCAGATGAAGTCCAGAACGCGGACTGTGACGAGGCGGCTATGGGCGCCGAGATCGAAGCGCTCAGCGGCCTGCTAGAGCGCAGTCAAATAGTGTGGCTTGTCGTCGTTGCTGTACTCACATTGGTCGGATTCTAACTGGAAGAGGGTTGTCGGCGAAATACCTGGCAGCAGCATTCATAATCTGTCTTTTCTATTTTTATGTAGTTTTACTACATAATTTCGTAATGAAACTGGAATCGTTAGTTGATCAAGACTAAAATCTTGGTATCTTGTAATTTAGTTACACCTATTTTATAAAGCTTTAGCTTTACTAATATTGACAGGGTAAGGATGAGATCGATGAGCGAACATCAAGATATAAACCCCGAAGAAACCAAAGAATGGCTAGACGCGCTGAATTCAGTGATTGATGAAGAGGGTTCAGACCGAGCACATTACCTGCTGAACACACTGTCTGCCCGCGCTTCGATCGTTGATCCTCGCGAAGATTCCACGGCGGTTTACACCGATTATCGTAATTCCATCAGCCCAACGACCGAAGATCGTATGCCAGGCGATATGTTTATGGAGCGGGAGATTCGCGGCATTGTGCGATGGAACGCGATGGCCATGGTTATGCGTGCAAACATGCGCAATGCGAGTATCGGTGGGCATATCTCAACGTTCTCATCGGCGGCGACGCTCTATGACGTTGGTTTCAACTATTTCTTTCGGGGTCCCAATGAACACGATGAAGGTGACCTCATCTACTATCAAGGGCACTCGTCGCCGGGTATCTATGCGCGGTCTTATCTCGAGGGGCGTATCGATGAGAAGCAACTCGATAATTTCCGTCAAGAGGTTGATGGCAATGGACTGTCATCCTACCCACACCCTTGGTTGATGCCGGACTACTGGCAGTTTCCAACGGTGTCGATGGGGTTAGGGCCTATCCAGGCGATCTACCAAGCACACCTGCTGAAATACCAGACCAGTCGCGGTCTGCTCGACAATAGCCGACGCAAAATTTGGGCTTTTCTTGGCGACGGGGAAACCGATGAACCAGAATCACTTGGCGCGATCAGCAAGGCAGGGCGCGAGAAGCTCGATAATTTGATCTTCGTGATCAACTGCAACCTTCAGCGTTTAGATGGGCCTGTGCGCGGCAATGGTAAGATCATCCAAGAGCTGGAGGGCGTATTCCGCGGCGCTGGCTGGGATGTGATTAAAGTGGTGTGGGGGAGGCATTGGGACCCGCTGCTGCAGGCCGATAAAGACGGAATCCTGCAGGCGCGCATGAATGAAGTAGTAGACGGCGAATATCAGAATTACGTGGCCCGGGGTGGCGCGTACACGCGCGAGAATTTCTTTGGTAAAAGCCCTGAGCTGCTCAAGATGGTCGAGCATCTTTCGGACGACGATATTATGGCGCTCAATCGTGGCGGCCACGATCCTTATAAAGTCTATGCAGCTTACGCTGAGGCCGCGCGCGCGAGCGGCAAGCCAACAGTAATTTTGGCGAAAACCGTCAAAGGCTATGCGTTTGGCGATACTGCCGAGGCCCAGAATAACGCCCACTCTGTTAAGAAGCTCGACGTCGAGTCACTCAAAAAGTTCCGTGACCGGTTTGGTATTCCAATTCCCGACGATAAGCTAGAGGAAGTACCCTATTACCGGCCGGCCGAAGATAGCCTCGAGCTTAAATACATGCGCAAAGTGCGCGAGCCTCTCGGTAAACCTGTTCCACAGCGTCGCAGTGTGACGACGCCATTGCCGGTTCCAACACTGAGTGCCTTTGACTCGCAGCTCAAGAGTAGCGGTGAGCGCGAAGTCTCCACGACGATGGCTTTTGTGCGCATGCTCTCAACGCTTGCGAAGGACAAGGAGATCGGCCAACGTGTTGTACCGATCGTTCCTGATGAGGCGCGTACTTTCGGTATGGAAGGCATGTTTAGGCAAATGGGAATCTACTCATCAGTCGGCCAACTCTATGACCCCGCCGACTCTAATCAAGTCATGTTTTACCGCGAAGATAAACAGGGGCAGATGCTTGAGGAAGGCATTAGCGAGGCCGGCGCATTTTCGGCATGGCTCGCCGCCGCGACGTCTTACAGCGTTAGCAACTACCCGTTGATTCCTTTTTACATTTATTACTCGATGTTCGGTTTCCAGCGCGTGGGAGATCTCTGCTGGGCCGCCGGCGATTCGCAGGCTCGTGGATTTCTTATTGGTGCAACAGCGGGGCGCACAACACTTAATGGCGAAGGGTTGCAGCATCAAGATGGGCATAGTCATATTTTGGCAGGCACTATTCCAAATTGCGTCACTTACGACCCTACCTATGCATATGAGCTTGCAGTCATCATTCAGGATGGACTCCGCCGTATGTACGACGAAATGGAGTCGGTGTTTTATTACATCACCACCATGAATGAGAATTACGTGCAGCCAGAAATGCCCGAGGGCGTTGAAGAAGGCATCATTCGTGGCATGTATTTGCTAGAAGATGGCGATGCAACGGACTATGCAACGACAAAGCCTAGAAAAGAGTTAAGCGCGCTTAGGGTTCGTCTCTTAGGCAGCGGAACTATACTTCGTGAGGTAAGAAAGGCGGCAACTAAGCTGCGCGAAGATTTTGGAGCTCACGTCGACGTTTGGAGCGTAACGAGTTTTAACGAATTACGCAGAGAAGCGCTGACGGTTTCTCGCGAAAATATGCTTAATCCTGCGGCTAAGATAAAGAAGCCGTTTGTCACCGAGCAGCTCGGCAGTAAGCAGGGCCCTGTTATCGCGACTACCGATTACATGATGTCGTACTCGGACCAGATTAGAGAATTCGTTCCAGACACTTACAAGGTGCTAGGCACCGACGGTTTCGGTCGTAGCGATAGCCGCGAGAAGCTGCGTCATTTCTTCGAGGTGGACGCCAAGTTTATTGTTTTGGCTACGCTCACCGAACTGCGCGCGCGCGGGTTGATCGAAGCGAAACAAATCACTGCCTTTATGAAGAAAGAAGGCATCGACCAGAATAAACCTAATCCGCTCACGCATTAGCGAGAGGCGTGCGATTTGAGTCGAATCATTTTGGGAGCAGCGAAGCGGTGGCTATAGAAAAAATTCTAGTACCAGATTTGGGTGATGCGAGCGATGTCGAAGTCATCGAGCTTCTTGTCGCTGTCGGCGACACAGTAGCCGAGGAAGATTCTCTTCTCGTGTTAGAGAGTGATAAAGCGGCAATGGAGATTCCTGCGCCTAGGAGCGGCATTGTTAAAAGCCTCGAGGTTAACCTTGGTGACAAGGTAAGCAGTGGTAGTGTGATTCTCACGCTCGAAGTCGAGGCAGGCGTTGAATCGGCCGCAACCCCCGATGTCGCTGCGACTCCGGATGACAAGAAGGCTGAGCAAGTCGCCGAGCAACCGGCGGACGTTGGGCTCAGTAAGGCGGCCATCGCAGCACCGGTTTCGTTCGATATCGTCGTGCCCGATATTGGAACCGAAGACGAAGTGGAGATTATTGAGATTCAAGTCGCGGTAGGTGACGTGCTTACTGTCGACGACACGCTTATGACGCTCGAATCGGACAAAGCGGCGATGGATGTCCCCGCAGATCGAGCAGGTGAAGTACAAGAAATACTCGTCAGCGTTGGCGACAAAGTTAAGACGGGCACGAGCATCTTGCGTATCCTAACAGCAGCCGCTGCGGTTGAAACTGCGCCTTTAGCACCGCCGGTCCAGCCGATCTCAAACGAATCCGAACCAAGTAAACCACAGCCGCCTGCCGCCGTACCCGAGCCGCAGTCGGTGCCGAGTATTCAGGCTCCTGTGCCCGGCGCCGAGTCAGCCAAAGTCTATGCGGGCCCTGCGGTGCGCAAGCTCGCGCGCGAACTCGGCGTCGACCTTACGCAGGTGCGTGGGAGCGGGGCAAAGTCGCGCATCATCAAAGAAGACATTCATGGTTTTGTTAAAACACGTATCAATACACCCGCGACAGCACTGACAGGCGTTGGGATTGCTGCCTTACCTGATATCGATTTTAGTCAGTTTGGCGAGATCGAAGAAGTGCCGCGCAGCAAGTTGCACAAGCTCACCGCAATTAATATGCAGCGCAACTGGAACGCAGTACCGCACGTGGCGCAGTTTAATGAAATAGATATTAGCGACCTCGAAGAGTTTAGGGCGAGCCTCAAAGGCGAAGCACAACGGAAGGGCGTCAAGATGACTTTCTTGCCGTTCTTGCTGAAAGCCTGCGCTGGCGCTTTAGCAGAGCTGCCTCAGTTTAATGTGTCGCTGCATTCGTCGGGCGAGCACTTAATTCAGAAAAAGTATATTCACATTGGCGTGGCGGTGGCGACGGAGGCCGGTCTTGTTGTTCCGGTTGTGCGTGACGTAGACAAGAAAAGTCTCTGGGAGCTCGCGGCAGAGGTTATTGAGCTTTCGAACAAGGCGAAAGATCGCAAGTTGTCGCGAGAGGAAATGCAGGGCGCCTGCTTTACTATCTCAAGCTTGGGCGCTATTGGCGGCACTGGATTTACGCCTATAGTGAACGCCCCTGAGGTTGCGATCTTAGGTGTCGCGAAGACGCAGATAAAGCCGCAGTATATCGGGGGACAATTTGTGCCACGCCAGATGCTACCGATCACTCTGTCGTATGACCACAAGGCGGTAAATGGTGTTGACGGCGGACTGTTCGTCACCTACCTCGAGAAAGTGCTAAGCGATATTCGTAATCTGATTCTTTAGGGCTCGGGCGTCTAATCGCAAGGTTTTTTAGACAGGGTAGAACAACGTTCTACTCTTGTGCTCGACCCGCGCTATCGGGCAATCATACGCCCTGCCGAGGGTTTCTTCGGTGAGTATTTCCTCGGCGCTTCCAACTAAGGTCTCGACATCACTTACCATTAACACAATGTTGTCGCAGACCCGCGCAGCTAAATTGATATCGTGAGTGGCCATGATCACCGCGGCTTCTTTAGGCGTGTGATGGTTCGGCGCCGAGAGCTCGGTCGTCGCTTCGCTTTTGCCGCCAACCTGCGAAAGCAGCAGGGTGATCAGTTGTGTTTGAAAGCCTAAGTCTAAGTGATTGCTAGGCTCGTCCAAGAGCAAAAGACGGGGTTGTTGCGCGAGCAACATGGCGAGCGCCAAACGTTGCCGTTCGCCGCCCGAAAGGGAGGTAACAGCGCGCGAGGCGAGGCTTTCAATACCTAGTTGGCGCAATGATTCTTGAGCGAGGCCAAGATCTTCCGAATTGTCGAAAAGTCGCCCCCGGGCATGCGGGTGGCGACCGAGTAAGGCCGTTTCTATAACAGTAGAGGGCAGCGCATCGACGGACTCTTGGAGCAACAGCCCAATGTGAAGCGCTATGTGTGCAGAGCTCAGCGTCGATAGGTTTTGGTCGCCAAGCAATACATCCCCTGCGGCAGGTGTTCTTAAACCCGCGAGCGTATGCAGCAAACTCGTTTTCCCTGCGCCGTTTTTTCCGAGTAAACCCCAGCGCTCACCCGTGTTTATATTGAAGCTCAGATCGCAGCAAAGCGTCCGAGAGCCGGCACGCAGCGAGAGTGAGTTCGCTGTAAGAAGCGGGGTCATTTGCTCGGGGTGCTCCTTAGTATGGCGATAAAGCTAGGCACGCCGATAAGCGCGGTGATCACGCCCACGGGCAGTTGCTGCGGCGCGAGTAGTGTGCGCGCGAGCGTGTCGGCAACAACAAGAAATGTGCCGCCTGTAAGAAGCGAAAAAGGGATGAGGACGCGATGGTCGCGCGCCCCGATTAATCGCAGCATGTGAGGCACAACCAGACCGACGAAGCCGACACTGCCGGCGGTAGTGACTGCGATAACGGTGAGCAGCGAGGCGCCAAAGAAAAGGCTGAGACGCAGGCGTTTAATATCGACACCAAGACTGGCCGCGACGAGGTCACCTCGCACAAGTACATTGAGTGAGCGCGCCGCGCGCATAGCCAGGCCGGCGCCAACGACTAATACCCCGATTTGTGCGGGCCCGACGCTACTTTGGCTGAGGTCTCCCATAAGCCAAAACAGCATGCCTTGCACGCTAGCGCTCGCACTCGTCGAGAGCATCAGATTGATTAGCGCGCCCCAACCGGCTGAGACTACGACACCGGTAAGCAAGAGATGCGTTGTCGACCAACTGCCCGCGCGGCTGGCAATACCAAAGACAACGCCTACGGAAATAAGCGCGCCGACAAAAGCGGTGCCCGAGAGCCACCAGCCGCCAAGTCCCAGCATAATACTTGCCAGCGCACCGACGGCTGCGCCACCCGAGAGGCCGAGAATATAGGGATCGGCGAGAGGGTTGCGCAGCAGCACTTGCATAAGTGCGCCCGCGAGCGCGAGCGCTGCGCCTGTGACGAACGCGGCCAGGGTGCGAGGGAGCCGGATATCCTCGAGCACCTGACGCTGCAGATCAGGAAGGTCACCTAGCACATAGCTCATGAGGTCGCTAAATGACAGATCGACACTGCCACTTAATAGCGAGCCCAATATCGCTGTAAAAGCGAGTAAAGAGGCAGCTAGTAGAAGTCGAAAGGGTTGGAATTGGCTCACAATCTGCTCATTTTGAGGCGAGTTCCCCCCCGAGTTTTGATTGGGAGGCTTCGCGTAGATGATGATGGTAACATTACCTCACCAGCAAGCTCTAGGTTACTTGCTGGCTAGCGGCATCAGCCGCCACGACTATTTAGGAGACACCCAATGCCAACATTCGATATCGTATCCGAGGTTGACGTTCACGAAGTGCGCAACGCGATGGAGCAATCCAACAAAGAGGTAGGCACACGCTTCGACTTTAAAGGAATTGATGCATCCTTCGCCTTAGCGAAGGAAAACGAAATCACGCTGACAGCCGAGGTGGACTTTCAGCTGCAACAAATGCTCGAGATTCTTCGGGGCAAACTCGTCAAGCGCGGAGTCGATGTGAAAAGCCTCAGCGAAGGCGACGTTCAGCTTAGCGGTCAGCGTGCAACGCTTGCGGTGACTGTGCAGCAAGGTATCGAGTCTGACATTGCCCGCAAACTCGTGAAGCAGATCAAAGATAAAAAACTGAAAGTGCAGACAGCGATTCAGGGCGACAAGTTGCGCGTAACCGGCAAAAAGCGCGACGATTTGCAAGAAGTCATCGCCTTTCTGCGAGAGCTCCCGCTCGATATACCCCTGCAGTTTAATAATTTCAGAGACTAATCTTGCAGGCGACTCAGCGCGATTCATTGTCTTTCGTCGAGACCCTCTCTCAGCTTCGCGATAGGCGATTTCTCGCTGTGTTGCTATTCGGTTTTTGTAGCGGGTTTCCGTGGGTTCTGCATGGGTCGGTGCTAACGCTTTGGCTGCAGCAGTCAGGCCTTTCGCGGTCGGCGATAGGTTTTTTTGGCGTGATAGCCACGGTATATGCGGTCAATTGGCTGTGGGCGCCTTTTGTTGATCGCATGCCTTTACCCTTCCTTGGCAAACACCTTGGCCAGCGCAGGTCATGGATTGTGCTCTGCCTTGCGGGTATGTCGCTGCTGGTTCTCGGCCTTGGCCTAAGCGATCCTAGCGTGAGTCTCGTGCAGATCAGCCTGCTGGCACTCGGTATCGCTATTTGTTCTGCGACACTCGATATCAGCGTTGATGCCTACCGCATCATGCTGTTTAACCGTGAAGAGATGGATAGAAAAATGCCGTATGCGGCAGCGGTTAGCACCACGGGCTGGTTTGCCGGTTATGGCTTTATCGGTGGTGCGCTCGCGGTGGCATTAGGCGGCGAAACAATCGGCATGAGCTGGGATCGCGTGTATCTCGTCTTAGCGGCTATGGTTGCAGTGCTCGCTCTACTGGTGCTCCTTACTCCTAGGCCCCCCAACGAAGGCGAAGAGGCTGATACCGCCGCGCTGGTAAAAAGTGAGTCGCCTAGTTTGAGCGACTGGCTTCAATCAACACTAATAGCGCCTTTCACGGAATTCTTTCAGCGCTGCGGTTTTCGCCTAGCACTTTCGGTGCTGTTGCTTCTGCTCGTCTTTCGACTCGGCGAAGCGATGCTCGGGCGTATGTCACTGGTGTTTTATGTCGAAGTTGGGTTCTCGCGCGACGAAATCAGCCTATATCAGAAATTTTTTGGTGGGCTAGTCACTGCAGGGTTTTCGTTGCTGGGCGCGGTGATCAACACGCGCTTCGGTGTCATCCGAGGACTTTTTGTTGCCGGCATCGCCATGGCGGGTGCCAACCTCATGTTTGCGCTGATCGCCGTGGTTGGCCCAAATACAAATCTGCTTATGCTTGCGCTTTTGGTTGATAATTTCTTTCAAGCCTTTGCAACCGTCGCGTTTGTCTCGTTTATCTCGTATTTCACCAGCCGTACTTATACCGGTACACAGTATGCGCTCATGGCGTCTGTATCGAATTTCGGAAGAACGACACTGGCAGCTGGGAGCGGTTTCGTTATCGACGCGCTCGGCGGCGACTGGGCGAGCTTTTTCATTCTGACAACGCTGATGGTAATCCCAGGTTTGGGGCTTTTGGTGTGGGTTGGGCGGCTACTGCCGGGCTATTCTGCGCGTCAGGTTACGGCATCCCACCCGTAACGCGCGAGTGCAATGCGTCCTCTAACAAAGACAATGCCTTCAGACTCGAGCCGGTCTTTCTGTTCTCGATAGCTTGCGCTGCCTTCGGGTAATGAGAGCCGCCCTTGAGAATTACAGACGCGATGCCAGGGCAGCGTCGTTGGCTTCGGCAGATTTTTTAGCACGTTGCCGACTTGTCTCGCACGGCCAGGCAAACCGGCGAGTGCCGCAATTTGTCCATAGCTTGCGACGCGGCCTGCCGGAATCTGGTAGACAATCTGCCAAATTCGTTCTTGAGGGTTGAAAGGTTCGATAGGGTGCATGCGCGACAAGATCGCGTAGAATGATAAGCCTGTCCAGCCAAGGAGTTTATTTCGTGCGTTTCCTGTTTTTATTTTTCATCGCTGTGCCGCTTGTCGAGATGTTGCTGTTGTTCGAGGTGAGCGATCAGATTGGGGGGCTGTCTACGCTTGGTTTAGTGGTGGCAACGGCTGTGATCGGCGTACAGGTCCTCAAGCAACAGGGCATTGCGACCCTAACGAGGGCAAATGCACGACTAAGCTTGGGAGAGCTGCCTGCACAGGAGATTATCGAAGGCATGCTTCTAGCCGCCGCAGGGGCATTGTTGCTAACCCCAGGATTTATAACAGACACGCTAGGGTTTGTGTTTCTGGCAGGGCCGCTGCGAAGACTCATCGCGGCGAGACTGCTTCGCAGCGGTCTAGTGCGCGCGGGGGGCGGACTGGGGGCCGGTTTTTCTGGTGGGCCTGTTGGTGGCTCAAGCGGTGGCTCAAGCGGTGGGTTTAGCCGCCGATCGCAGGGTGGTTTCAGTGGCGAGCACCAAGGTTTTGATACCAGCGCAGCGGGGAGTGCTGAGGGTGAAATCATCGAGGGCGAGATTGTAAGAGAGGTCGATAGTGCAACACTGGATAAAGGGGTGAGTGAGACGGATGAAAAAGCCCGCTCATCACATTTTTCGAGCGAAGAAAATAAATAAAAATGATTAAATTCAGTAATTTAAACAATTTATCTCGAAAAATTCTACTAAGCATTTTCGAGTCACCATCGTGCTAACTGCGATCGCCTTTAAACAGGCCATTTGATTAGTGCTGAGTTAGTAAAGAATTTGCCCTCTAGCCATTGAATTCCTGCCACCAATCCCCATCTTGCATTCATCTACTAACTCGCCGCCACAGGGCGTCGACACTTGGTAAGTGATGATCGGCTTCTCGACGGCATAGCCCCGCGTAGCCCTTTTCAATTCTGGCAATCAAGACCTTTGATTTAGGAGTGACGAAAGATGAATATCCGCCCATTGCAAGACCGCGTTGTTGTAAGACGCACCGAAGAAGAAAAGACAAGCGCAGGGGGCATCGTGCTGCCCGGTTCTGCTTCTGAAAAGCCTGCTCAAGGTGAAGTAATCGCCGTGGGACCAGGGAAGCGTCAAGAGAACGGCGACACGCAGCCGGTCGACTTAAAAGTAGGTGACACCGTGGTATTTGGCAAATACGCCAGCAACACGGTCAAGATCGGCGATGAGGAACTATTGATCCTCAGCGAAGGCGAGATCTACGGCGTTATCGAAAGTTAAGAGTCACGCGCTCGAGCTTTCCAAGAACAACCTCTATCTAGATAGGAATTTTCAACATGGCTAAAGAAGTAAAATTCGGCGATCCCGCGCGCCAACGACTCCTCGCGGGTGTCAACATTCTCGCAGACGCGGTTAAAGTTACCCTCGGTCCTAAGGGCCGCAATGTCATCCTCGACAAGTCTTTCGGCGCGCCGACAGTCACTAAGGATGGCGTCTCGGTAGCGAAAGAGATTGAACTCGCTGACCGTTTCGAGAACATGGGTGCGCAGATGGTTAAAGAAGTTGCCTCGCAGACGTCTGACGTCGCTGGCGACGGCACGACGACTGCCACCGTTCTTGCCCAATCAATTCTCAACGAAGGCCTTAAGGCTGTCGCTGCAGGCATGAATCCAATGGATTTGAAGCGCGGAGTTGATAAAGCTGTCGCGGCGCTCGTGCTAGAAGTAGGCAAGCTCTCGACTCCTTGCACCGACTCTAAAGCGATTGCACAGGTAGGCACTATCTCTGCGAACTCTGATGAAGAGGTTGGCCGCATTATTGCTGAGGCAATGGACAAGGTAGGCAAAGAAGGCGTCATCACAGTCGAAGACGGTTCAGGGCTAGAGAACGAGCTAGATATCGTCGAAGGCATGCAGTTCGACCGCGGCTATCTCTCTGCTTACTTCATCAACAACCAAGAGAGCATGAGCGTCGATCTCGAAAGCCCGCTGATCCTCTTGGTCGACAAGAAAGTGTCGAACATTCGCGACATGCTTGGCCTGCTCGAAGGCGTGGCTAAGTCTGGTCGTCCTCTGTTGGTTATCGCAGAAGACGTCGAAGGCGAAGCGCTCGCGACACTGGTTGTAAATAACATGCGCGGCATCGTGAAAGTCGCTGCGGTTAAGGCGCCTGGCTTCGGAGACCGTCGTAAGGCGATGCTCGAAGACATCGCTGTGCTAACCGGCGGTACTGTTATCTCTGAAGAAGTTGGCCTCAACCTCGAAGGCGCGACAGTAGACGATTTGGGCAGCGCTAAGCGTGTGCAGATCACTAAAGAAAACACGACTATCATCGATGGCTCGGGCGACGCGAAAGCAATCGAAGGCCGCGTAAGCCAGATTCGTGCCCAGATCGAAGAGACTTCATCTGACTACGATCGTGAGAAACTGCAAGAGCGCGTCGCGAAACTTGCCGGTGGCGTTGCCGTAATCAAAGTGGGTGCGGGTACCGAAATCGAAATGAAAGAGAAGAAGGCACGCGTCGAAGACGCATTGCATTCGACTCGCGCAGCGGTCGAAGAGGGTGTTGTTCCTGGCGGCGGCGTCGCACTTGTGCGTGCACTGCAAGCGGTAACAGGCCTCAAGGGCGACAACGAAGACCAGAACGTCGGTATTGGCTTATTGCTCAAAGCGGTTACTGCGCCACTGCGTCAGATCGTCAGCAATGCAGGCGGTGAAGGCTCGGTAGTTTTGGACAAAGTTGCAGCAGGCGAAGGCAATTTCGGCTTCAACGCGGCGACAGGTGAATACGGCGACATGATTGAGATGGGTATTCTCGATCCCGCTAAGGTCACTCGCACAGCAATTCAAGCAGCGGGTTCGGTTGCTGGTCTAATGATCACCACCGAAGCGATGGTTACCGATGCACCTGAAGAAAAGGGCTCTGCGTCTGCTATGCCTGATATGGGTGGCATGGGCGGCATGGGCGGAATGGGTGGCATGGGCGGCATGATGTAATGCTCGCCCCTTTTCGTTTGGCGACAGCGTAAAGCAACGTCACAAAAAAAAGCAGACAATGACATTGTCTGCTTTTTTTATGAGCGGTAGTTTTTGATTATCTCTCTCAGCGCTTGCTGACTACGCTGCTAGATTCGCGTTGGCAAAATCCCAGTTGACGAGGTTGTCGATGTACGACGCTAAAAAGTCTGGACGACGATTTTGGAAGTCTAGGTAATAGGCATGTTCCCAGACATCGCAAACGAGCAGGGGTTTAGCACCGGAGGTTAGCGGCGTTTCAGCATTCGCTGACTTTTCAATCGCTAGCTTGCCATCGCGCTCTACTAGCCACACCCACCCGCTGCCGAATTGGCTTACGCCGCCCGCGACAAACTGAGCTTTGAACTCGTCGAAGCTGCCGAAATCGGCGTCGATGCGCGCGGCGATGTCGCCGGTCGGTGCGCCGCCGCCGTTAGGGTTGAGGCTATTCCAGAAAAAGCTGTGGTTGTAATGTTGGCCCACGTTGTTGAACAGTGCGCCGCCGATCTTCGCAGTGTCGTGAACGAGTTGCTCTAAATCTGTGACTTCGATACCGGCGTCGGCGAGGAGTTCGTTACCCTTCACAACATAGGCGTTGTGGTGTTTGCCGTGGTGATAGTCGAAGGTGTCAGCCGACATATGGGGTGCGAGTGAGTCTTTGGCGAAGGGGAGTTCTGGAAGGTGTAAGCTCATGAGATTGGTTATGCTCCTGCTACTACTATTACTTAGGGTTGATGATTAAAGATTTTACGGTAACAAATACGGCGAAGGGTCGATCTTAGACCTGCTAGTATCAAGACTCAAATCGACCCTCCAGAGTGTTCGAAGTGTTCAAAGTCTGCAGAGTCTTCAAAGCGGCAGCCGAGCAAACTCAGCTGCCTAAAAAAAGCAGTGGTTAGAGGTATTGAACGACCACTAACAGCACGGCAGCTAGTGCAACACCTAAGTGCACAACGCCGACAACGCTCGCCATCGGTCCCATCTTGCCTTTAATCGCGTTTGCTTCGATCGCAAGAACGAGGATAACAGCAACAGCTGATGCGGTGCTGCTGACGCCCATTTCTGCGCCCATTGGCAACCCACCAAGCCCGTTTAAGTGTCCCGAGGCTACCATAAAAAGCAGCATTGGCAGTGAGAACAAGGTATTAGTTCTCGAGGCTAATCCCGCCTTACCCGCGGCGCTCGCAGCTTCGGGAAGCGCTTCACCGCCGCCGAGCACTTGCTCATTCGAGGCCATGACGATTTTCTGGTTCGGCCAGATGATCAGCCACACATTGAGGAACATGAAGGTACCCATGAGCATGCCGAGAATGATGTAGAAGTTCACTGCGGCGGCTAAATAGCCTGCGAGGGCGATGCCGGAAATAAAGGTTACTAGTGCGCCGTAGCGAAACCATTTGAGTGCATTAGGGAGTAGCTTTGCTATTGCCGAGGCTTTGGCGGCCGTGCCCGCGACTTTGAAATACTCAGTTTGGACAAAGTTGAAGTAGTAGAGAATGCCTATCCACACGACACCTGCGGAAAGGTGGATCCAGCGGACTAAAAAGGGGACTAAATTATCGAGTTCCATGCGGGTAGCTCCTTTATTGATTTTTTAATTGCTTGGAACGAAGTGTAGCACTTGCTGCAATCGACAGGCTATTGAATCGCAGGTGCATTCATAGTGACTAACTTGCAGACTTGGGGATAGCGGGCATTGTCTAATTTGTAGATAATAAGGATATTAACTTCAATCGTTTTAGCGAGCCTTAGCATGAGAGACAACGATGACCTTGGTCGGCTTCCCCCGATGGTGCCTGAGCGCGATGATGTAGACAGTTACCTCAGTAATCGCAAAGCTCAGGGGCAAGATATCGTCATGCCTGCGCGAGGCATTGCGCAGCCTCGCAGCTCTGCGGGTTTGAAGGGTGCGATAGCAATTCTGTTTCTGGCCGTGTTTGGCGGTGCGGGTTATGGCTATTATTATACGCAGGAAGCGGCAGGAGATGCGCGTTCTGCAGAGCTTCGCATTGCCGATCTAGAGCGTCGACTAAGCCTTGTGGGTGACAGTGCTGAGGAGTCGACGCTCAAGATGATCGAGCGGATGGACTTTAATTTTTCTGAGATCGATAAACTTTGGGCTGCTCGGCGCATGCTCAATGGCAATATCGACGAATTGAAAGGCGAGACTGCGAGGATCAGACTTACCAATGAAGGCCAAGACGAGACGATTGCGCAGAACGCTTCGCGTCTCGCCACCTCAGCGGAATCGATGATTAGCCTCGACACTCGACTCAATACTCTAGCCAATGAGCTGGCTGCAGCGACAACCGCGATGGGTCAGTTAAACGCGCAGGTCGCGGAACTCGACGGATTGCGCGAAGACCTCGTGTCGATTCAGGCGTCTCTTAACAGTGGCGACAGCACGGTGCTCGGGCTGGCTGGGCGGCTCGACTATGTGGAGCAGTCAATGGAGTCTGTGAATGCCTACAGACTTCAAGTAAACGACAGCCTCTACAGGTTGCAACAGAATGTTGAAACCTTGCAGTCGATGCTTCGCCCAGCGCAATAACTGGGGAGAGCAGGGAGGTGTTTTAGCCTCTTACTCTCAATTGCCAGTAAAATTAGGACTCCGCTTCTCGACGAAGGCACTAACTCCCTCTCTGAAGTCGGCACGCGACGTGCAGTCGGCAAAATACTCTGCCTCTGCCTGAAGCTGCGATTCGAATTCGCTTTCGAGAGAGCGATAGAATAATGCCTTCGTATTGCCATAGACATGCGTTGGGCCAGCGGCGAGACGCTGAGCGAGAGCCGCCGTTTCGGCGTCGAGTTCGGCGGTTGGCACGACGAAATTAATCATCCCGATGTCTTTTGCCTCCTGCGCGCCAAATCTATCGCCTAACAATGCTATCTCCATCGCCTTCTTAATGCCTACCGCGCGGGGCAAGTGGAAAGATGAAGAGCCGTCGGGGCTTGTACCGATTTTGCAATAAGCGAGTGTAAAGAAAGCATCGTCTGCGGCAATCACCAGGTCGCAGGCAAGCGCCATGCTGACACCAGCCCCGGCTGCTGCGCCGCGACAACTAGCTATGATTGGTTTCGGCATGCGGCGCATGGCGAACATAATGGGGTGCAGGTCGTGAATACGAAGTAGGAATTCTTTGCGCACATCGGAGGGGTCTTTTTTTATTGACTCACTCATACCCTTTACATCGCCGCCCGCCATAAAATGATCGCCGGCGCCCTTGAGCACGACACAGCGTACGGTATCATTGTGTTCGATGCCATGAAGCACTTCGATGAGTTGGGCGCGCATCTCAATACTGAGTGCGTTGCGTGCCTCTGGACGATTCATCGTGAGTGTTGCGACACCGTCTGTAATGTCGAGATCTAAATGAGCCATAATTGTTCCTTTGCGTTAACTATTATTCGAGACAGAGTATATGATGCCGTATCTTCGCTTACTAGCGCTTGGCAAAACGCGCCGATCGGGTATAATGCGCCTCCCTTAACCGGCCACTGCATGTTTTTTGGTTAAGCGCTGCGGACGTGGCGGAATTGGTAGACGCGCTAGATTTAGGTTCTAGTATCGAAAGGTGTGGGAGTTCAAGTCTCCCCGTCCGCACCATCTTTTTTTTAAGCCCATGTTGTCAAGCCCAGGCACCAGTTCAAGCATTAGCATAGGTGTTACCGAGCTAAGAGCAAGCTGAAGAACAAGCTTTTAGCCTGCGTTACTCACTCGCGTGTTATTCCACCCGAACTGCTGGTAAGACACAAGTCTCTGATGCCGTGATAAAGCCGATCAAAGCCGCGCCGGACTGGCATGACAAACTTCAGATGTATCGCACGCCTTTCACCATGCTAATCTTCGGTTATGAAGAAAAAATTTCTGACCACATTCCTGAGTAAGCTCACCCAGTCCAGTATAGCCTCGATTGCAGAAGAGCCGGCGTCTGGCTCTTCTCCTCCTGCCGACAAAGCCGCGAAAGTGGGAGGCAATCAACTCGTCTCGTCTTCAGCGGAGGTGAATGCTTTTTTAACTAAAGTAGCTTCGCTACCTAAGGGTAGTGGCGACGGGAGACTCCTATTTGCCTTGGATGCAACGGCGAGCAGACAGGCTACTTGGGATAGTGCGAGCCATCTCCAAGCACAGATGTTTGGCGAGGCGGCGGCTCTCGGCGGCCTTACTGTTCAGCTATGCTATTTTCGCGGGTTCGGTGATTTTTTCGCCAGCGATTGGCAGAGTAGCGCGGACAGCGTTTTGGGTATTATGCAGGGGCTTCGATGTGAGGCTGGGCGTACCCAAATCGGTGCTGTCTTGCAACACGCGATGCGGGAAAACTCAGTTAAACCGCTCAGCTGTGTGGTCTACGTAGGCGATTGTTTGGAAGAAGACATCGATGTGCTCGCGGATCTCGCCGGCAAACTGGGTCTTTTGAAAGTGCCGTTGTTTGTCTTTCAAGAAGGCCGCGACGCGATCGCTACGGCAGGTTTTAAAGACTTATGCAGGCTTTCGGGAGGCGCGTATAGTCGCTTCGATTCTGCTAGCGCTGCGCAGCTTGCGCATCTATTACGCGCAGTTGCCGCCTACGCAGCTGGCGGCATGAAAGCACTGACCGCGTTTGGCACGCGGAACAAAGACGCGGCTGTTGCAGTCGCTTTACTCGAAAGTCAAATTCGCCGCTAAAACTGAATGAGTTATCCCTTCCATGATATTTAGACTGCTGCTCATCATCCTGTTGCCCCTATTTGCCTATTGGTTGGCCCAGCGCATTACGCGCCATGCATCCCTTTCGGCGACTCAGAAACGCTGGCTCGTAATAAGCCTTACGGGATTGTTAGTGGTTGGTGTGCTAATTGCGATGGGTCGATTGCCGGTGCAATTTATTTTGGCGCCACTAGGATTGGCGGCGACCTCGCTATTCAGGCTGCTGCCAGCGCTACTCCGCTTCTTGCCGATGGTGCAAATGCTGCGCGGGCGCGCGGGTGCCAGCAAACCTCGTCAACCCGGACAGCAGTCCACAATCCGAACGCGATTCTTGGCCATGTCGCTCGATCATGAAACGGCAGAAATGCAGGGTGAGGTGGTTGAAGGTGATTTCGCCGGGCGACCGCTCGTGAGCATGAGTCTCGAAGAGCTCTTAAGGCTGCTTTCCGAGTGCGGTGCAGATGGCGATTCTGTCCAGCTATTGCAGGCATATCTTGCCCATGCACACCCAGATTGGGAAGAATCGGCAGGAACGAGCAAGCGAGCGGAAAGCGGCAGTTACGAAGAAATGAACAGAGCGCACGCTCTGGAAGTGCTGGGGCTCGAAGAGGGTGCGGAGCGGGCTGATATTGTCGCCGCGCATCGAGATTTAATGCGCAAATTACATCCCGACCGCGGGGGTAATGACTACCTTGCTAAGAAGGTAAACGCGGCGAAAGACTTCTTGCTTGAGTAAAAGTCTTCCGCCTCTTGTGCCTCACGGCTTCTATTATTTAGCCGCGGACTTTGCTAAGAATGCCTGCACAATTGCCTGCGCCTCTGGTGTCTGTAGCAGGCGATTGAACTCGACCAATTCATCATTGATGACCGCGCGCGTCGCCTCGGGTGAGCCAGTTTTGATGAGGCGTTTACTGGTTTGAACCGAATCGGCAGGTAGGGCGGCGAGTTGCTGTGCTTTAGTCATCGCATAGTCTAAATAGTCAGCCTGATCTAGAACCTCATTCACCACGCCATAGTCGCGCGCCTGTTCGGCACTCATGCGATCGCCTAAGAGCAGCATTTCCGATGCGCGCTGGTGGCCTAATTGGCGAGGCAACAAATAGCTCGAACCCGCCTCGGGGCATAACCCTAAGCGCGTGAAAGGCATTTGCAGAAAACAATCACGTGAGGCGTACACCAGATCGCAGTGAAACAGTAGCGTTGTGCCGATGCCAATGGCAAGGCCGCTAATAGCCGCCACAATCGGCTTCTTGCTGTCGTTAAGCGCATGCATGAGATCTTGCGATGGACGACCCTGCGAAGAATCGGAATCGTTGCTCACAAATCCGTTTACATCGTTGCCGCTAGTGAAGCAATTATCCACGCCGCGGATCAGGGTCACGCGAACATCGTCGGCGTTGTCTGCCCAGCGCAGGCCTTCGGCAAGGGCCGAATACATGCCTGGCAGCAGTGCGTTCTTTTTCTCCGGACGATTTATTTTAAGGACAAAGACCCCTGCGTCGAGGCTGTATTCTATGTTGGCGTTGCTAGAGTCGAGCATGCAGTAAATTCCATAATGTAAGGTTATATGCGAGCTATCGCGAACGAGCCACTAAATGATTTCCGGGTGTTAAAACTGATAATTCGATCGGCAGAGCATCGCAGCACCGGTTGAGCGATGGTAGACTGTAAATTTACGCGCTAAACCATAAGCCAGCGCCTTCATCAATGCAAGGCATGGCTAAACTTTAGAGGTAAATCAGTGACAACCCTAATTCGTAACGAAGACCTTATCCAGAGCGTCGCCGACGCATTGCAGTATATTTCGTATTACCATCCCATCGACTTTGTGCAAGCGGTTCACGGCGCTTACGAGCGCGAAGAATCTCCGGCTGCAAAAGACGCGATGGCGCAGATATTAATCAACTCGCGCCTTTGTGCCGAGGGTAAGCGGCCTATTTGCCAAGACACAGGTATTGTTTGCGTATTCTTGAAAATCGGTATGCAGGTGCAGTGGGAAGGCTCTATGTCGATCACCGACATGGTTAATGAAGGCGTACGCCGTGCTTATCTCCACCCCGATAACGTCCTTCGTGCCTCTATACTTCTCGACCCCGCGGGTCTGCGCAAAAACTCGGGCGACAATACGCCTGCGATCGTGCATATGGAAATCGTGCCGGGCAATTCGGTCGAGGTAAAACTGGCCGCCAAAGGGGGCGGTTCGGAGAACAAGTCCAAACTCGCCATGTTAAATCCGAGCGACAGCATTGTTGATTGGGTCGAACGTACCGTGCCAACAATGGGTGCAGGCTGGTGTCCGCCAGGCATGCTTGGAATCGGTATTGGTGGCACAGCCGAGAAAGCAATGCTGCTGGCGAAAGAGTCTTTGATGGACCCCATTGATATACATGAATTACGTAAGCGGGGCCCCAATTCGCGTGTCGAAGAGCTTCGGCTAGAAATCATGGAGCGCGTGAATAATCTAGGCATCGGTGCGCAAGGCCTTGGCGGGTTGACCACCGTGCTCGATGTTAAAATCAGCGACTATCCTACCCATGCCGCCTCGCTGCCTGTTGCGATGATTCCTAACTGCGCTGCGACAAGGCATGCTCATTTCCACCTCGACGGCAACGGCCCGGCAGAGCTGACACCGCCGAGTTTAGCCGATTGGCCTGAGATCACTTGGGATGTAGGGCCGCGAGCGCGGCGTGTGAATCTGGACACAGTCACACCGGAGGAAATTACGCACTGGCAACCAGGCGAGACGTTATTGCTTTCCGGCACACTTCTTACTGGACGCGACGCGGCACACAAGCGTCTGTTAACGCAGCTGGCTAATGGCGAGCCCCTGCCTGCTGGCGTGGATTTTAAGAATAAGTTTATTTACTACGTAGGCCCCGTAGATGCCGTGCGCGACGAAGTGATCGGGCCAGCTGGCCCAACCACAGCCACGCGTATGGACAAGTTCACCGATGACATGCTTGAGAAAACAGGATTGATCGGCATGGTGGGCAAAGCAGAACGAGGCCCCATCGGCATAGAGGCCATCAAGAAGCACAAAGCGGTTTATCTCATGGCCGTGGGCGGGGCAGCCTACCTTGTTTCGAAAGCGATTCGTCAGTCTAAAGTCGTCGCATTCGAGGACCTCGGCATGGAGGCTATTCACGAGTTTGTTGTTGAAGATATGCCGGTTACCGTTGCGGTTGATTCCTCTGGCACTTCGGTGCACAACACCGGGCCTGCGATCTGGAAGCAGCGCATCGCCGAGGAGCATGCGCTCGAGATCAAAGGCTAATCCGCGAGTCCAGCATAGGGGCTTTTTAGATCAAGATTGATGGGTGGGCGATTTTCGCCCACCTGCACCGATGCACAGCGTCCAGCGGTTGTCGTGCCGAACGCAAGGGCTTCCTCGCCGAGCACACCGTCGTCGAAGTGGTAAAGAATGCGATGGTCGCCGCGCGAGGCCGCTGCATCGTAGTCGTTGCTGTTAGCAGCAATAGCCTCGTTATGATGAAAGTAATCCGTCATCGCTTTCTGTCCATGGCGCGCTGCAAGTATCTTTTGGGTGATGTGAGGGGCGAGCACCGTCGCCGACGCATTGTTGCCACCGAACCCCTTAGAGTTTAAAAGTGCGACGTCGATTGTTCCCTCATCGCTCTCTTGATGTTTCAAAACGAAATCGAGGTTGTCTTGTTTAACGTCGTCGGCGAGTTCCGTGACTGTTTCTATGCCGGGTATTGTCCCGTGTGCCCAAAGCCCCAAGGTAGACATCAACTGGTCGCCGGCAGAGCTCGCTAATGAATGCCCGACGAATGCCTTAACAGCTGCGATGCGCCAACCTTGTATGCCGAATTCTTTCGCAACGCGATTTAAAATAGCCGATTCGCTGACGCGGTTTTGCGGCGTGCCAGTACCGTGTGCCTGAACGATGCTGCGCTCACGCAGCGCGCGTTCACCCACAATGGAGCGCGCCGCCGCAGCGGCCTTGGCGACCGTAAGATAGTTTCCCGCGCCGGGCCCTGCGATTGATTTTTTGTAGCCGTCGGCGTTTATGAAAACATCGCTCACCGAGCCTAGTATGTTGGCGCCCAATTCGAGTGCGAGTGCGTCGTCCATCAGAATGACAAACTGCGACGATTCGGCGAGTGTAAAGCCGCAGTTATTGCCGAACGGGCGGCAGGCACGACGCGAATCGAAAGAAGCGCCGGGCGCGAGGCTATCGAGAGCGCGCAGTTTCGAATCTTCTGCGAGCGCACCCATAACATTAAAACCTTCGAACACTTCGGGCGTGAGCGGCGCTTCACTGGTGCCGACAATAGCGATTCTCGATTCGCCAGACTGTATGTCTTTAATGCCTTGTCGCAGGTTGTAAAGGAATGTCGCGCAGGCTGCCACATTCGTACCTGTAGTGCCTAGGTTGCCTAATAAATAAGCGTTGATAAAGTCTGCGGGCATCTCGATTAAGCCAAGTGGGAGCTGTTTAGAGCTGACTTTGTTGCCTAGCAATCGCGCCTGCAGCATGCCGCCAAACCCTGCGCTGTCTAATTGCCCCATACAGTTACCTGCATAGACACTGATTGCATCTGGGGCGACGCGCGCGCGTAGCCTTGCCCAGGGAATACCAAGTGAATTGATTGCGTCCGAGGCGCCATAGACGGTCATCTGCAGCGCACGAGGATGATTGCGTGAAGCATAAAGCGCAGCGGGGTCGAAGCCGCTAGGCAGTTGGCCGGCGCTCGTAACCCTCATCTCGCTGTAGGTTGCCAGCATAAGTTCGGCGCTTGTGCAGGCGATTGTTGCGTGCTCGTCGTCCTCCTCTACCAGCCTCCAGCCCTCGGGGAGCCGGGTCTTGCTTAGGGAGGGTGTGGTGAGAAAACTCGTGGTGAAAGAGGTGGGCAGTTGGCGTTTCGCAATGCGAAACCGCAGTTCGCCGCCTTCTTCAGCGCTGTGGCTGCCTCCGCGGTGATGCTCTGGCATAAGCTGCAGGCTCGTGTGCACGCGCTGCCGCTGAGGGTCGAAAAGATTATTCTCTAATGCGCGGATGAGGGTGCCGCGTAGAAGCGCCTCCGGCGAACTATGAGTCCCCTCGGCGCCAGACAATCCGGCGAGGCTTGCCACTAAATTCTGACGCTGCGTCTGGCTCAGCGTGTTTTCGATCAGGCGTTGGTAGCCGCGATTCAATGAGCTGCGGCCGGCAGGGCTAATGCCTCCGAAGCCGGCAATTATGGGTAATGGCGTCATATTTGTCCCTGCTTAGGGTCGCGAGTACACGGTTTTGACTCGCGACTGAGTGTAAAGTGGCTGACTAAGTCCAAAGTATGCCGATTGAATCGTCGGAAAGATGAGACTAAAAAGCCATAAAATATAATTAAAAAGACAAAATCTTTGCTGTCAGGCGTCATCGATGCTCGTTCGTGCGCCTTTCACCGCTTGCAACCCTCGCGCGGCAGTTCTAGGATAAAGGTCGGTATTCATTAAGGCTTCTAGGTTGTCGACGACATTGGACATAGGTTATTTGGCTAAGCTTGCAGCGCTGCATAAGCGACTTGGTCTCGAGGCTGCGTTGCTCGAAGAGGCTGAACTCGGCATGAGTGACCACCCGCTCTGTGAAGAGGCGATGCAACTGGTCTCGATAGGAGACGACGTGTTTGGTCGCCCTCAGCAGCTAGCGCCAGACGCCGCGCGGGCATGGGCTGGGATGCTAGAAGCCGCCACGTCGCAAGGAATAAGCCTGCAGCTCGTGTCTGGTTTCCGTGGAATCGACTATCAAACGGAGCTTATCGGGCGCAAGCTCAGTGCTGGTCAATGCCTTAGCGATATCCTCAAAGTGAGCGCTGCACCGGGTTTCAGTGAACATCACACAGGTAATGCGGTTGACGTGACGACAGAGGGTGCGGCAGCACTGGATGAGACATTCGACAACACCGACTGCTTTCACTGGCTGCTTGCGCGCGCCGGCGATTTTGGGTTCACGCTGACCTACCCTCGTGACAACTCCTTCGGAATCGACTACGAGCCTTGGCACTGGTGTTTTCAATCGCAAGAACGGTCACGAGCACGCTAGGTGTTTTTTAGATTTTTCAGAATGATGGAAGCTATTTCAGTTGATCCAGAACAAGGAGTGTGACGAGGTTCGCGGATTATCTTGATATTCTTTAGACATCATCACTAAGCTGCGTTAGTCTGAGGGTGATTAAACGGAGGGGGAATGCCACTACTCGTGTCGATTCTTCAAGTGAGTGCTGATGTAAGCGCGACCTTGTTATCTCAGTGCAGCTCTTGCGCTAGGCGCCTCGTTTTATCTGCAGCACTCTCTTTTTTGTTCCTCATTTCATCTTACTCTTCACTCTTTTGCCTTTGCGGCTTTGCACAGAAAACCTTCTGGATAGAAACGCGAGAGGCATTGCACTTATCGCAGATTCTCTACGCACTGCTGCATTGGGATGATGTTCTGCGCCCGAAAATCCGCTGCAGTGGCTTTCGGCGACGAGGGTATGCGGCTGCGACAACGAAGGCTCAAAGAGTAAATGGTTAGAATGAAACTGTTAAAGAGATAAGGAGGAGTGGAGCGTAAGGTCTGAATGACTTGGGCATCCACAAGTAAGAAGGGCATAGGCCACGCGCAAGCGTGAGCTGATATTAAGTTAGATTGTTTTAATGGTAGCTAGGAGTAATTAATGACTAATGACATCCAAATTGTTTTCCATAGTATCGATCAAACTGACGCGCTAACCGAAGCCGTTGCGAAACGAATTGATAAGCTTGAGCGCTACTGCGATCAAATAATTAACGGCCGCGTTGTCCTAGATTCCCCGCATAATCATCATCACAAGGGGAAAGTATATTCAGTCAGTATCGAAATACACACGCCGCAAATCGAAGTGAGGGTCAATCAGGATCAGCACGACAAACAATCTCATGAAGATCTCTATGTCGCCATACGAGATGCGTTTAACGTAGCCGAACGACAGCTGCGCTCTGTCGATAAAAAGCATCGGGCGACACCGGTACACGAATTAAGTGTTGGTGAGCTAGTAGGAGAGTCGAGTATCGAGCGCGACGCTGTCGATGGCGAGGAGCTAGACGAGACGGGTGAATACGCCGTCGCATAAATAACCTTTGGTAACATAAAGGCGCGCTAAGCTTTAAAATAGAGCTCGGCGCGCTTTTTTGTTTCTGGCCCTCGTGATTCTTTTTTTAGATGGTGTGCGTGCTAGCGTGAAAAGCTGCCTATAACAGGATAGTCACTGCTTAAAAGCGAGATTAAAATTATGACCGAGCAAGAACGAACTGAAATCGAAGCGGCCACTTTCCGCCGTCTCCTCACACACCTCGATGACAACAAAGAGGTGCAAAATATCGACCTTATGATCCTCGCCAATTTCTGCCGCAATTGCTTGTCCAAATGGTATCTCGCGGCTGCCGAAGACAAGGGTTTAGAGATGACGGCAGAGGAGTCGCGCGAAGCGATCTATGGCATGCCCTATGCGCAGTGGAAAGAAAATCATCAGGCAGAGGCGACCGCAGAGCAACTTGCCGCGCTGAAGGCTCGCTCGAGCTAGTGTTTTACCTTTAGACGGAACTGGAAACGGTTAAACCGCGGAAAATACTTTCGCTCGTACAAGGCGCCGGTATTCGCCTGGCGTCGAGCTGGTATGCGTTTTGAATGCATCGATAAAGTGACTCGCATCTCGGTAGCCGACAAGATCGCCTATCTCAATTATGGTCGCATTGCTGTCACGAAGAAGTGCTCTAGCTTCTTCGAGACGAGTGTTTCTTAAATAGGCTGAGGGGCTTGTCTGTGTGGCTTTTTTAAATCTTCGCGTTAAATTCCTAATGCTCATATTAGCGAGCTTTGCGAGATCTTCATTTCTTACTTCTTGATGATAATTTGAATGGATCCATGACTGCACCTGCACGACGATTTCGTCATGATGGCAGTCTTGTGGTGATGCTGCTAGTAGAGCGGATTGAATCGATGGCCCGATTTCGTGTGTGAAATGACGAGCAATTTCCGCGGCGATATCTCTATCGAATAGATGGGCTACTAGATGTAGCATAACGTCGCGTACTGCATCCACGCTGCCGGTGCAGTAACGATTGGCTGATCGGGTAATAAACCGATTTCTCTGGAGGTTGACGCGGGGGTAGCGTTTCGCAAAAGCATCAAAAAAGCGCCAGTGAGTTGTCGCGTCGCAGTCATCGAGTAGCCCCGCCTCTGCAATGAAATAGCTCCCTGTGGTGATCGCGCAAACGATAGCGGGCTGCTGTGAAGCGAGCCATGCAACAACGCCTGCGTTCTTTAGAAGCGTCGCTCGTGGGTTGCCCCAGAAGCCAGGGATGAAAACGATGTGAGAGGCCGGCGCTGAGGTTAGGTCGGGGAGAGAGCTTTCGCATTCTAAGCGCATGCCGCCCATCAGTTCGACAGAGCGGTGACCATCGCTCGCTATTGTAAGGGAAAGCTCTGCGGCCGGATGCCGGCGCGATCGCGCGATGTCGCGTGCAGCGCTAAGCATCTCGAGGGGAATGGTGAGCGTGGAGCCTAGTGCGCCGGGTAGGGCGATCAGAGTAACTGCTGTCATCGGCGCAACTCCAAAAGACTCTGCCGCCAGAGTAAAGGGCGTTCACTCGAATGCATAAAAAGTGCACCACATAACTGCGACTCAATCCTAGCCTTACGCATACTCTATGTCGACGATTGCATAGTCGATTATTCCAGTTGGGGTTGAAACACTGACCTCATCATCCACTCTTTTCCCGATCAACTCTCGTGCAAGAGGAGAGTCTACGCTGATATAGCCGAGAGAAGGATCGAGTTCGTCGGCGCCGACAATTCGGTATCGCGCTTGTGTTAGAACCCCGGCGCTGTTCTCGAATTCGACGCTGACGAAGGCGGCAAAAAAAACGCGGGTAGGGTCTTCGGGCGGCCGGTCGACAACAATAAAATTTTCGAGACGTTTGCTCAAGTAGCGCACTCGACTGTCTATCTCTCGTAGGCGTCTTTTGCCATAGATGTAATCAGCATTCTCGGATCGATCTCCCTGTGCCGCTGCGTCGGAGACAGCCTGAGTAACGACAGGGCGCTCGACTTTCCAGAGCTGATACACCTCGTCTCTTAAGCGCTGACGCCCCTCTGCTGTGACATAGTTGGAACTGGGTTTTTGCGGCGAGCGATATCTGCTCATGGCTTTTTTACATACTCTGCATCTGCTGGCAGCAGGCTCAACTGGTCTCCTGAGACGCCCTCGGCACTGTTTTCTAACGGCTCAACACGAACCCCAACACCAATCAAGCGCACGGCTCGTTCTCCGCGGGCAAATCCCTGCTCGCAGAGAGTGCGGTAATTCTCAGGATTGGTGTCCTCTGAAAGCATTTCCACTGTGGTCGTCACAAAGTCGTGAAATTTCAACTTCACAAATTGCTTCTTAATTGAATAGTGGTTATCTAACCTTTTTAGTCGTAGCTCCAGTTTCGGTAAGAGTCCAAGCATTGCCTCAAGGCTGCTGTCGAGGTCGGGAAGATCTGTATCGAATGTGTTTTCGACGCTGACTGATTTGCGGATACGATCGGTTGAAACTGGCCGATTATCGATACCGCGGCTAAGTTCAAATAACCGTTCGCCAAAGCTGCCAAAGTGTTCGGTTAAGGCGTCTGCACCGAAGTTTTCCAGGTCTTTGCAGGTTCTCAAATTCAGCCTAAGCATTTTTGCCGCAGTGACTTTGCCAACCCCGTGGAGTTTTTTTACCGCAAGTTTCGCGACGAAATCGTCGACGTCGTTCGGCAGGACAGCAAATTGTCCGTCGGGTTTGTTCCAGTCGCTAGCGATTTTGGCAAGAAACTTATTCGGCGCTATGCCGGCCGAAATGGTTATGCCTACGACCTCGCGCACCTCGTTTCGTATTGCCTCAGCAATTCTTGTTGCGCTGCCTCTAAACTCATCGCAGTCGCTGACATCTAAAAAGGCTTCGTCTAGCGAGAGCGGTTCGATAAGGTCGGTATAGCGTTGGAAGATTTCATGGATTTGTGAAGAGGCGAGGCGATACTTGTCCATATCAGTGCGGATAATAATCAAATCCGGGCAGAGACGGCGTGCCGTGGCTGAGGCCATCGCTGAATGAATGCCAAATTCGCGCGCTTCGTAGTTGCAGGTTGCCACCACGCCGCGGCGTTCTGGAGAACCGCCAACGGCTATGGGTTTACCGCGCAGCGCGGGATTGTCTCGCATCTCGATGGAGGCATAAAAACAATCGCAGTCGCAATGTATAATTTTGCGCTGCCGCGGTTGGTTTTGCTCGCTAAACGAAACGGGCTCTCGCTCCATCTACCTTCAGCCTAGGCGTTTTCGCTTTCGAATTTGCGCATGAAAACGGCGAGGGCTTCGCAGCCCGCCAATGGCATTGCATTATAGATCGAGGCGCGTGCGCCGCCTACATCACGGTGACCTTTAAGTGCATAGAGGCCGGCGTCTAAAGACTGTTCGACAAAAGCACCGAGTAATTCAGGTTTGGCGAGATTGAACGTGACGTTCATTATCGAACGATGCGCAGGGTCTGCGACGCCAAGGTAAAATTCGCTCGCATCGATCACGTCGTAAAGGAGTTTGGCTTTTGTCTCGTTCTGAGCTTCGAGAGTAGCAACGCCGCCTTGTTGTTTTACCCACTCGAGCACGAGGCCCATCATGTAAATAGCAAAAGTGTTGTTGGTATTGGCGAGTGAATGGCTGCCCGCGTAAACGCTATAATCGAGTAATGAGGGGGTCTCTTTCAGCGCATGGCCGAGGAGGTCTTCGCGAACGATGACGAGTGCCAACCCTGCTGGTCCAAGATTTTTTTGTAGACCGGCAAAAATTATGCCGAACTGGCTAATATCGATTTCGCGTGACAAAAATTCCGAGGTCATGTCTGCGACCAGAGGGATAGTGCCGGTCTGCGGAAAGCTGTGCCACCGCGTGCCGTAAAGCGTGTTGTTACTGGTGATGTGTAAATAAGCCGTGTCTGCAGGCAAGCTCGAGACATCAAATTCAGGGATGCGGTCAAAACCCGTCTCTGCGCTGCTTGCTGCGGTGGTAGCGTTGCCATAGCGCGCGGCTTCTTTACGTGCTTTAACGCCCCAAGTGCCTGTCTCGATATAACTTGCTGATTTAGTCGCGCTCAGGCCGAGTAGGTTTAACGGTACCGCAGAAAACTGCATTTGCGCGCCACCGTGCACATAAAGAAGTTTGTAATTCTCGGGAATGCCAGCGAGCTCTTTGAGCAGTTCGTCGCAGCGATTCAATACAGCATCGAACTCGTCAGAGCGATGGCTTATCTCTATGACGCCAGCTCCCATGCCTTGATAATCTAGAAATTCAGCCTGTGCTTTTTTCATAACCTCTGCAGGTAGCATCGCAGGGCCGGCACCAAAATTGTAAACCTGTGTCATAGCGTTTTCCCAAAAGTTGTTTTGTATTGTGTGGTAATAAGCTCATTAAATGAGCGTGACTTTAATTACATTGTCTATGGCGGCGATTGCAGCGAGGGAGTACGCTGAGGGCTCGCTCTCCAAATCTATAAGGTTATAGGCAATGTCTTCGCGGCTTTTATTAATCATGTCGAGCACGTTGATATTCTGATCAGCAAGAACAGCGAGAATCTGTCCTAGCATTTTTGGCACGTTTCGATTGCTTATCGCGAGACGGGTGCCGCGCGCGGCGCCTTCGGCTCTGTCGAGCGTCAGAGCGGGGAAATTAACCGAGTTGCGTATATGCCCATTTTCGAGGAAATCCATCAGCTGATCTGCGGCCATAATAGCGCAGTTTTCCTCCGCTTCTCGAGTACTCGCGCCGATATGTGGCATTGCGATGACATCGTCTCGGCCGATGAATTCATGCCGAGGAAAATCGCAGACATAGCGGCCAAGTTTTTTCGCGTCGAGTGCCCTCAGGAGCGCTTCGGCGTCGACAATTTCGTCGCGAGCGAAGTTGATGAGGCTCGTGCCGGGGCGCATGGCATTGAAGATTTCGTTGTTGATGAGTCCGCGCGTTGCCTCGATTGCAGGCAAGTGGAGCGTAATAAAATCGGAGCTGGCGACAAGGGAGCCGAGATTCTCGATGCGTTTGACCTTGCTTGGAAGGCGCCAAGCGGCCTCGACCGAGAGTGCCGGATCAAAGCCATTGACCTTCATGCCTAAGCCTATCGCCATTTCGGCGACGAGCGAGCCTATGGCGCCGAGGCCTATTACGCCAAGGGTTTTGCCGGCAATTTCGCTGCCAGCGAAGCGCTTTTTCTCTTGCTCCATTAGCTTGGAAAGCTCGGCGTGATCACTCAAATGGGCCTGTGACTTAGCGAAAGCAATACCTGGAATGATGCCGCGCGAGGCAAGTAATAAGCCGCAGAGCACAAGCTCTTTCACTGCATTGGCATTGGCACCGGGGGTGTTAAAAACAACGACCCCGCGTTCGGTGCAATCAGTCACCGGCACGTTATTGGTGCCCGCTCCAGCGCGCGCAATCGCTCGTGCGTCGCCCACCTCATCAATAGTAAGTTTATGGCTGCGCAGTAAAATCGCATCGCCGCCTATCGCGTCACCAGCGACAATATAGTCTTTTGCTGAGAAACGGCTTAGTCCGCGGTTAGAGATCTGGTTGTAGGTTTTTATTGTGTGCATGCGCTTCCCTGTTTTTTAGCTAGCCAACGCCGTGCGTTGTGCCTTTTTGAGTAGCACCGGATTATGAAGTGAAACACGGCCGAACTCCATACGCATACCGCAACTGATTGTCGGGAGTGCCGAGTTGGGGCTAAGTGCCGGTTCGCGATACTATAAAGCGGAGAGAATAGAGACTAGCGAGCTCTGGATTAGCACGTAGGCTGCGAATCACAATCGATGAGAGCGCCGCCTGGATATTGTTTTTAAGCAGTGGGGAGAGCATTCGATGAATTTGTTGCAACCTGGTATTGCGGTAGACCTTGAAACCGGGGAGGTGCGTGTGCGCCGGATTCTGGGATTGAATCCAGGTCCCATGACCGGTCCGGGCACCAATACGTATTTGGTCGGTTCAGACAAACTCACGCTGATCGACCCGGGTCCCATCGATGCTGTGCAGCTGCAGAATTTTTTGGTTGCGATCGGCGACGCGACATTGGTGAATATTTTAGTCACTCATACGCACGGTGATCACTCCCCAGGCGCGCTTGCACTCGCGAAGCAGACTGGCGCGAGATTGGTTGGGCTGAATGCGCCACAAGCGCCGGGCCAGGACCATAGCTTTGTGTCCGATATTATATGTGCCGATGGCGACATCATTGAGTGCCGGGACACAGCAGGGTCCTATTCGTTACAAATGATTCATACCCCGGGGCATGTCTCTAACCACCTGTGTTTTTTGTTGAGGGAGGAGGGGCTTTTGTTTACAGGGGATCATGTGTTGCAGGGAACTACGCCGGTGATCCTGCCGCCCGACGGTGACATGAGTGACTATCTGGCGTCGCTTGAACGCTTGCTTCAGCTGCCACTCGTTGCGCTTGCGCCAGCGCATGGGGACGTTATGCCTGCGCCCTTTACCGAAATTGAAAAACTGATTGCTCATCGCCTTAAGCGCGAAGCGAAAATACTCGAGCGCCTGCGTTTGCTTTCGCCATGTACCGACGACGAACTTGTCGTGAGCGCCTACGACGATGTGGGCGAGCACCTGTTGCCTTGGGCTAAGCGAACGATGAGCGCGCATCTCATCAAGCTCGAGAAAGAAGGCATGGCTAGGTTCGATAAATTGCACTGGCAAGTGCTTTAATCCGTTGCACGAAGCTAATGGGGTTAAAAACGCAAAACCGGCAAAGGTCGTGGCAGCGGTAGAAAAAGGCACACCTTGTTGGAGCCTTTATCTTTTGCGCCGCGAAGACGGAGGTCTCTACACCGGCATCAGCACCGATGTGGCAAGGCGCTTCCAAGAGCATAGGTCTGGACAGGGCTCGCGCTCTCTACGTGGAAAAGGGCTACGCGAAATCGAGTATGAATGTGCGTTAGGCTCGCGCTCTCTGGCCTCGCGAGCGGAGTACAGAGTGAAAAAACTCGCGAAGGCTATGAAGGAGTCGCTGATCGAAAGCGACTTCTCGCGCACCGAGCTCCTTGCGTTTCTCGAGATGGGCCTCGACTAAGCCTTCGCAGACTCGGAAACCTCGTTGCCATGCTCATCGAGCGGGGTAATTTTAAAGTTTAAGAAGCCGTAGATAACAGCGACGACGGGACAAATAAGATTAAAGAAACAGTACGGGAGGTAGGCGAACGTCGCTACCCCGAGTGTGCCTGCCATGTAAGCACCGCAGGTATTCCACGGGATCAGAGGCGAGGTCATGGTCGCTGCGTCTTCTAAGGTTCGAGAGAGATTTTTCGGGTCTAGGTTGCGGTTCGCGTATTCCTGCTTATACATGCGACCGGGTAAGACGATCGCAATGTACTGGTCTGAGGTGATGATATTCGCGCCAATACAGGTGGCGATCGTCGTGGCAATCAGGCTGCCGGTGCTGTGAACGAATGACAGAGCATAGGCAACGAGACAGCGTAGTAAGCCAGTGAAGTCCATTGCGGCACCAAACACCATGGCGCAGAGGATTAGCCACACCGTGTTAAGCATCGAGCTCATGCCGCCGCGTGTCATTAAATCATCGAGTGTCGCATTGCCGCTATCGAGTACGAAGCCATCGAACAGCGTCTGCCAAATGCCTTTAACAATCCCTAATGTCATATTTGACGAGTCACCGGCCATCGCAGCTAGCGCAGGTTGCTGAAAAAAAAGGGATAACACGACAGCGATAAGCGCGCCGGCGAGAATCGTGGGTATTGGTGGAAGGCGTTTGTTCGCCATAAAAAGTAAGGCAGCCACGGGCAATAGCATCAGCGGATTTATGGTGAAATTGTCTTGGATCAGGCGCATGGTTATCGCTAGATCGTCGGCGCTCGCACTGGTATCGATGCTGAGTCCGAGCGCAAGATAGAGCAGCAGAGCAATGATAATGCTGGGTATTGTCGTCCAGATCATATGGCCGATGTGGCTAAATAGATCCGTGCCTGCTACCGCCGGAGCGAGGTTTGTTGTCTCTGATAAGGGCGACATTTTGTCACCGAAATAGGCTCCGGAGATGATCGCGCCGGCAGTGATTTCGAGAGATAGGCCGAGGCCTGCCGCAGCGCCAATGAGGGCAATACCTACGGTGCCAGCGACGGTCCAAGAACTACCGATACTGAGTGCGATAAGGCCGCAAATGAGACAGCTCGCCGCATAGAAGATGGAGGGATCGAGTATTAGGAGGCTGTAATAAATCATCGTTGGCACGGTGCCAGACAGAATCCAGGTGCCGATCAACACGCCAACGCTAAAGAGAATGAGGATTGGTTTAAGAGAAATAGTGATGCCCGCGACGATAGCGTCCTCGGTCGCTTCCCAGCTTAAACCATTGCGCCAACCGATAGCAGCTGCAAAAGCGGCGCCAATACAGAGTGCGATCTGGTTCGGCCCGTAGCTTGCGTCTTCGCCGAATAAATAGACCGACAGTGAGAGCAGAAGGACAAGCGTTGCAACGGGGAAGAGCGCCTGAAGAATAGTCGCCTCCCTGGCACCAGTCTCGCCAGTTGCCGGAATTACGTCTTGGTCTGGATGCTGCTCGGGTGTTTCAGTCATTCTAAGTAGGCTTCTCGCGCATTGCTTGGGAGTTCGAGGATAAGCGCTAGCTACCGCCCCTGTCCAATCTCTTGGCCTTGAGCGGCAGACCGCGGCCCGCGGCCTAGGGTATACTTGGGGTTCGTAAAGTAAATTGGCGATCCTTTGCAAAGGCGCGCCGAGCTAGGAAAGCAGATGACAGACCTACAAGCCTATATGACTGACCTGGGCAGACGCGCGCGCGCCGCGTCGGCAATGATCGCGAAAGCGACGACGGGTCAGAAGAACGCGGCGCTTATCGCGATAGCCGAGCGCATCGATAGCGCACGTGAAACCCTGCTGGCAGCTAATGCGCAGGATATGGCCGCAGGGCGTGAAAAAGGCCTCGACGCGGCGCTGCTCGACCGTCTCGAGCTGACGCCGGCACGGATTGATGCCATGCTCGAAGGGCTTAGACAGGTTGCTGCACTCGACGATCCTATTGGCGCTATCAGCGAGATGAAGCCGCGGCCAAGTGGTATTCAGGTAGGGCGAATGCGCGTGCCGCTCGGTGTCATTGGTATCATTTATGAGTCGCGCCCGAATGTAACCTGCGAAGCGGCGAGTCTCTGCCTTAAATCGGGCAATGCAACGATACTCCGTGGTGGCTCAGAGGCCCTCAATTCCAATCAGGCGATTGCGCAGTGCATCACGGCAGGACTTGGCGAGGCAGGGTTGCCCGCCGATGTCGTGCAAGTGCTAGATCGTCCAGATAGAGACGCAGTAGGCCATTTAATCACTATGCCTGAGTATGTCGATGTCATCGTTCCGCGAGGCGGCAAGGGACTGATCGAGCGCATAAGCCGCGATTCACGCGTGCCGGTCATCAAGCATCTCGACGGCAATTGCCATCTGTATATAGATTCCGACGCTGATTTTGACAAGGCAGTGCGCGTCGCGCTTAACGCTAAGACGCAGCGTTACGGCACTTGTTGCACGCTAGAGTCACTGCTCATAGAGGTGTCGATCGCGGCGGCGCTTTTGCCTGTGCTCGCCGCTGAGTTTGCCGAACATGCGGTGGAGATAAGGGGCTGTCCTGCAACTCGGGCATTGGTTCCGGCGGCGATCGCCGCAACAGAGGAAGACTGGGGCGAGGAATATCTCGCGCCCATACTGTCTGTCAAAGTCGTCGATGGCCTCGACCAAGCGATAGCACATATTAATCAGTACAGTTCAGGGCACACCGAATCTATCATTACCGAGAACTACACGAAGGCGCAGCGCTTTTTACGCGAAGTGGATTCGAGTTCGGTGATGATTAACGCATCGACGCGATTTGCCGACGGATTTGAATATGGCCTTGGAGCGGAGATCGGTATTTCGACCGATAAATTACATGCGCGCGGACCTGTGGGGTTAGAGGGTTTGACCTCGCAGAAATATATCGTGTTAGGGGATGGGCATATCCGCACATGAGGAAGAGGGTCGGTGTCTATGGCGGAATGTTTGACCCCGTGCACTGCGGCCATCTTGCCGTAGCCGAACTCGCAGTTGAAGCGCTGAGTCTAGATCGAGTACTCCTCGTCCCCTGTAAATTGCCTAATCATCGGCATGCGGCTAGCGCGAGCGGTTCCCAGCGCCTCGACATGTTGGGACTTGCGTGTGCAAAAAAACCGCAAATCGAAGCCAGCCCGATTGAGCTTGAGCGTGAAGGTGTCTCCTACAGTGTTGATACGCTTGCGCAGTTGCGAGCAGCGGATCCGGGCACCGATTTTGTCTTCGTGCTTGGAAGAGACGCCTTCGAAGGGCTGCCTCGATGGGAGCGATGGGAGCGATTGCTGGATGAAAATCTGCTCGCTGTCGTTTCACGGCCAGGTGTTTCTGTCTCGCGCGAAAGCGCTGACCTCACCCAGCTCAAGGCGAGACAGGTGGCGAGCCCCGAGGCGCTTTTTAGCGCTGCTGCAGGGAAGGTTATTTTGCTCGATGAGCTGCAGAATCCTTTGTCTTCTTCCCTTGTTCGTGCGGCGATTGGTAAAGAAGGGCTAACTGAAGACGGTGGCAGAGAGGGATGGCTGCCAAGTGCAGTGCAGGCTTATATAGAGACGCACGGACTCTACAGAAAAAGTGATAATAAAGATTAATTAAATTAAGTAAATTGTTAATAAATAGGGATTTAAGATTGAAGAATTCAAAAGCACTTAACAGCGAGCGACTCGCCGAACTGGCAGTGACAGCGCTAGGTGGCATGAAAGGACAAGAGATTCGAAGCATCAGCGTTCAGGGGCTGACGTCGATCACCGACTTCATGGTTATCGCAACCGGCACGTCAAGCACGCACGTGAAAGCGCTCGCAGACTCTGTCGACAAGGCCGCAAAAGAAGCAGGGCAAGCTGTCAAAAGCATTGAGGGCAAAATAGCCGCCGAGTGGGTGTTGGTCGACCTCGGTGATGTTGTTGTTCATCTCATGGTTGCGCCAATGCGCGCGCTTTATAATCTCGAAGAACTGTGGAGTTTCAAGGCGCCTGCCGAGGATGCAATCGTCGAGATAGCAGCCGAGCATGAAGCTTAAGCTGATTAGTGTAGGCACTAAAATGCCGCGCTGGGTGCAGGAAGGTGTCGACGAATACAGCAAACGGATCGTCGGTGATTTGGGGTTTAGCCTGCTCGAACTGCCGATGGCTAAACGGTTAAAGACTCAGAGCCCTGAGGTGTGTCGAGAGAAAGAGGGGGAGGCGATTCTAGCTTCCGTCCAAGAGGCCGACTATGTGGTAAGTCTCGAAGTCCTTGGCAAAGTATTAGATACGCCGAAGCTGGCGGCAAGGCTCGAGCACTTTAAGAGCCAAGGGCGTAATGTCTGCCTGCTAGTCGGCGGCCCAGATGGATTGTCCGAGGCATGCGCAGCGCGTGCCGATGAGAGCTGGTCGCTGTCGGCGCTAACCTTGCCGCACCCTTTGGTGAGAGTGGTACTGGTCGAGCAGCTCTACCGCGCTACCAGCCTGAGTAAAGGACACCCTTACCACAGGGCTTAATCAATCGTGTGGCGGCAGTGAACACAACACAGTGAGTAAAACTTTAGTCGACTCACGGTGTCGAACTTTGTAACAGTGACAAGCGGAGTAGGGATTGGAAGGCAAGTGGCAGCTCAAAGATCGCGAGGCTGAACGAAGGCTTTTTGCAAGGCGCATGGTCGTTGCGAGTGCTGTTGTCGTTTTTCTTTTCGCCGCGCTGTTGCTTAAGCTCATCAATCTTCAGGTTACTCAGTACGACTACTTTGCTTCGCGCGCAGATGGAAATCGCCTCCATTCGCAGTATGTGCCGCCAGCGCGAGGGCTAATATTCGATCGTAGCGGCGAGCTGCTTGCTGACAATCAACCTATCTTTAATCTTTCGGTTGTTCGAGAGCGAGTCGACGATATCGATGCGACTCTCGAACTGCTGTCCTCTTTGATTCGCTTAGAGTCCAAAGACGTCGAGCAATTTCGTGAGAGGCTCAAGCGCCGCCGCGTCCCGTTTTCCTCTATACCGCTTCGCTATGTACTTACCGAACAAGAAAAGGCGCGGGTGTCGGTGAACGCGCATCGTCTTTCAGGTATTAGTATCGAGCCCCAATTCGTTCGCAGCTATCCCGCCGGCGATCTCAATGCGCACGCCGTTGGCTATGTGTCAGAGATCAACAGAGAAGAGCTCGATGCGTTCGCAGAAGACGTTCGCGAGAATTACGGTGGAACCAACCACATTGGTAAGACAGGCATCGAGCGCACCTATGAAGAGCTGTTACACGGCGAGGTAGGTTACGAGGTTATCGAGAAAAATAACCGTGGACAGGTGATGCGGCGGCTCGAACGCACCGATCCTATTGCAGGCAAAAACCTTACTCTCTTCTTAGAGAATCGGTTGCAGCTTATTGCCACCGAGGCGCTTGGCGAACAGCGTGGTGCGGTCGTTGCGATCGATCCTAATACCGGAGGGATTTTAGCTATGGTAAGCAAGCCAGGCTTCGATCCTAATTTATTTGTAACAGGTATCAGCAATGCGGATTACTCACGCCTCATCACCGATAACGTCAACACGCCTCTGTTTGACAGGACAGTCAACCCTTATCCACCGGCGTCGACGGTAAAGCCGTTCATTGGCCTTGGTGGGTTGCAGCACGGTTTTACTGATCAGGACACTGTAATTCAGGACCCTGGGTATTTCAGGCTTCCCGGCGTGCGCTATCGCTGGGGCGACTATACGCTGCGAACAGCGATCGGTGGGGGCCATGGCGAGACCAATCTCCAGCGTGCAATATTCCAATCCTGCGACACCTTTTTCTATGACCTAGGCTATCGCATGGGTATTGACACTATCCATAGCTTTCTAGGTCAGTTTGGCTTTGGTCAAAATTTTACGCTGGATGTTGGTTACGCGCGCACGGGTGTACTGCCTTCGCGCGAGTGGAAGCAAGCAACAAGGAACGAGCCATGGTATCCGGGGGACACGATTAACTCCTCTATTGGGCAGGGTTACATGTGGGCGACGCCATTGCAGCTAGCTACCGCAACAGCGATCGCGGCTAATAAAGGGGTTGTCGTTAAACCGAGAATGCTGGCAGCAATCGACGGTGAGCCTTTTGAACCGCAAGACTTAAATCCCGTGGCAGATGTTCAGATTGATAATCCGGACAACTGGCGCTATATCGAAGAATCGATGACGATGGTCGTGCACCGGCCTAACTCGCAGGTGTTTAGAGATTACGGCACCGCTTACGAGGCGATCGCTCGCGCTGATCGCGAGATGTCTTACAAAATGGCAGGAAAGTCAGGCTCCGCTCAGGTCGTAAGTATTGCCCAAGATATTCTGCAGAGTGAGGATATCGACGTGTCGGATTTGAATAAAGACCACGCGCTGTTTGTCGCCTATGCGCCAGCGCAGCACCCCACTATTAAGCCTCAGATTGCCGTCGCAGTTTTTGTCGAAAACGGGCAGCATGGCAGCAGCGTTGCTGGCCCAGTCGCAAAAGCGGTGATAGATGCGTATCTACTCGACATCTTGCAGATCGACTTCACCTCGCTTGCGACTGACCCCGATGCGCTGCTCAGTTTTGATGCTAGCCGAGCGCCACAGCAGTCAACTGATCCAGCTGGAGGCTTCCTCACTCTCGCCAACGCCGAGCATGAGGGTCATGTGCATGATTAATCGGGGCAGGAGAGTAACCTCACTCCAACCCACAGCGTCAGGCGCCTGCGTAGAAGAGGCGCGCGTGTGAAGGCGCCAAGTAATCGAGATTTTGTCCGCCAGTCGAATGTTAGTTTTTCTCAGCTACACAGGCTGCGCAGTTTTTGGCAAGTGGTTCATGTTGACCCAATACTCCTTGCTGGCTTGCTCGCCCTCTGTGGATTTGGGCTCTTTGTGCTCAATAGCGCCACTGCGGGTGATACTGAGGTTGTCACACGGCAAGCGGGCACGATGGGCATCGGTCTTTTTGTTATGTGTGTCGTCGCGCAGTTCGATATTCAGTTCTATCGGCGCTGGGCTCCCACAGTCTACGTAGTGGCGTTATCGATACTGGGTCTGGTGTTGGTGATTGGGGTTGAAAAGAACGGAGCAAAGAGCTGGCTCGATCTCCCTGGGCTACCAAGTTTCCAGCCCTCTGAATTGTTAAAATTCATTGTCCCTATGCTGCTTGCCTGGTATCTCGCCAGCCGCGCCTTGCCGCCAAATTTAAAGCATGTTTTCTGGGCGGGAGTCTTCACGCTATTTCCTGCGGCGCTTATTGTCCTTCAGAACGACATGGGCACGGCGCTTATGGTGACTATGTCGGGCATTTTTGTTTTGCTTCTCGCAGGGCTGCGTTGGCGATTTGTCTTTGCAGGAATCGCCGCGGCGGTCATCGCTTCGCCAGCGTGGTATTTGTTTCTGGCGCAGCCGCATCAGAAGAACAGGATACTGACTTTCTTTGATCCTTACCGAGACCCAACCGGTGCTGGGTACAACATCATTCAGTCGCAGATAGCGATTGGCTCGGGTGGCGTCTACGGCAAGGGTTATGGGAATGGCGCGCAGTCGCATTTAGATTTCATTCCCGAAAGTAATACCGATTTTATCCTAGCGGTGCTCGCAGAAGAGTTTGGGTTGATTGGTGTGTTGGTGCTTATCGCACTCTACCTCTTTGTCATTACGCGAGGCGCGCGCATAGCACTCGGCGCAAGTGACATGTTCGGTCGCCTCTTGGCTGGCAGCATTACGCTCACTTTTTTCCTGTATCTTTTCGTTAATATGGCGATGGTTTCGGGTCTTCTGCCCGTTATCGGCTTGCCTCTGCCACTTATCTCGCGGGGCGGGACTGCGGTTGTGACGCTATTTATTGGCTTCGGATTGCTTATGTCTATACAAACTCATAGCGCAAATAAATCGCCACGTTAGAAACCGTCGCGTCTCCTCGGCAGCGCAATGAGCTAGAAAGGCGGGCAGAGCACTAAAATACTCAAACTTTCTTTGCTGCTACCGCTACCTTACAAGAGTAACCGCGTGATGAATCGCCCTCGCATGAGGGGCGCGTAGATACCCAAGCTAATCCAATCACAGTGAGACAATACAATGAGAGTGGACGTGATCGACACATCGGTTGAGGCTGTTCTGGGCGCTATTGCGCGCGGCGAAGAGAGGGTGCGTTGGGGTGTGCGCTGCGTGGCTAAGGCGTTGCTTCTGCCTGCGCTGGCCATGCTCGTCGGGTGTGCTAGCAGTCCGTCGGCAACGCCTGCCTCACCGAATGCGGGTCGATACCAGATCTCACAAGACCGTGCCCCGACGCGGGTGCTGAATGCTTCCGAGGTGAGAGACGTGGTGCCTATTGCGATTAACCGCACTATGGCCGGAAACCGCAGTCCCTACGAAGTGCTTGGCAAGCGCTATCGGGTGATGTCTTCCGAGGAAGGGTATTTCGAGCGCGGAGTGGCCTCTTGGTACGGCGAAAAATTTCATGGGCATAAGACCTCCAATGGCGAAATCTTTGATATGTATGAAGTGTCGGCTGCGCACAAATCATTGCCGATTCCGAGTTTCTTAAAGGTGACCAATCTCGATAATAATCGCAGTATCGTGGTGCGCGTTAACGATCGCGGGCCGTTTCACGGTGATCGAATTATCGATTTGTCCTACGCCGCAGCGGTAAAACTTGGCTATGCTGATAGGGGAACGGCGCGCGTTGAGCTAGAAGCTATCGTGGTGAAGGGAGATGCCCCTCGTGAGCGAATCGAGCAGCCGCAGCTAGCGCGGGTCGGCGGCGGCAAAATCGCCAACCAATACCTTCAAGTTGGGGCGTATTCGAAGCGCGGTAGTGCGCAAGAGGTCGCAGAGCAGCTACAGGGCCTTACTCGACAGCCCGTCAGAATAGAAGAGGTGCGTTCGTCACAGGGTCAGACTTTGCATCGCGTTCGCATCGGGCCACTAAGCGATCTGGCTGAGGTCGACATGCTCAAGGCGCGGGTCGCTTCAGCTAATCTCGGTACTCCCTACACCGTGTCTGACTAGCTCAACTCGATTAATCAAATGCTGGGTCTGAACGAGGGCGAAGCATGACAAAAACGGGGCGAAGCACTGACTATTCGGTGCTATCGGCTGTGAAGCGTAGGCATTGCCTCGTGTAGGCAGTAGAATACCGGGGGAGTTTTCCATTCGCTCTCTATACCCTTAAATTCGGTCAATAATTCCGCTCAAGACCGAGTATCATAGGCAATCGATAAGCGGCAAAGTGGTGTCCCTAACCTTGGTGTTTTGAAGAGAAAGCAAAAGAAGATCCGCGAAAGAAAATTCAGACAAAGAGTAGAGTTTCCCATGATATCAAGAGCCCGATTTAACCTGCGCACATTCAATATCCTTTTTGCCCTGTGCCTTGGCATGCTGCCTACCCTACGGGCTTTTGCAGCGCCGGCGATTATTCCTCGCCCGCCGGATATAGCGGCAACGAGTTATATTTTAATCGACGCCAAAACTGGACAGGTATTGATTCAAGAGAACGCCGACGAGGCGCTCCCTCCCGCAAGCCTGACTAAAATCATGACGTCGTATATCGCGATCGAAGAGATCATCAGTGGTCGTCTAACACTCGACACGCCCGTGCATATCAGTGAGAAGGCTTGGCGTATGGAGGGCTCCAAGACCTTCGTTGGGGTCGATACGATGGTGCGCGCCGAGGACCTCCTGCGCGGAATTATTATTCAGTCGGGCAATGATGCCAGCGTCGCGATCGCCGAGCATATTGCGGGTAGCGAAGAAGCCTTCGCAGGCATGATGAATCAATACGCCGAAGTCATGGGCATGCAGCAAAGCTTCTTCATGAATGCGAGTGGACTCGATACGGAGCTCTATTACAATACGATGTCGGCGCGTGACCTCGCGTTAATCGCACGCGAAACGGTCATCAAGCACAAAGACTTTTATCCGATCTACGCCGAGCGCGAGTTCACCTACAACGGCATTACTCAATCTAATCGCAACTCGTTGCTGTTTCGCGATCGTAATGTCGACGGCCTTAAAACAGGCTGGACAGATGCAGCCGGATTTTGCCTCGTGGCCTCTGCCGAACGCGATGGTATGCGTCTGATCTCTGTCGTCATGGGCACCGCGAGCACAGAGGCGCGCGCAATCGAGACACAAAAGTTATTCACCTATGGTTTTCGGTATTTCGAAACCCATCAGCTTTACAGCGAAGGGCAGGTTTTAACCAATGTGCCGGTCTGGTCAGGGGAACAGTCGGCTGTAGACCTTGGCGTCACAGAAGATGTCTTTGTGACTATTCCGCGCGGTCAGGGCGAGAATCTAACCGCCGCGGTCGATGTTGAAGAGGCGGTCACCGCTCCCTTAGTGGGTGGTCAAATAATGGGCGTGGTCAATGTTACGCTCGACAGTGATCTCATATACCGTGGCGACGTGGTCGCTATGCAGGCTATCGAGCAGGGAGGGCTTTTTAAGCGCTTCATCGACTGGCTAACCCTGTTCTTCAGCAATCTATTCTCATAGGCTCGGTGTAATGACCAAAGACATCACGTTCACCGAGACGCCACTCGGTACCGATCAGGAAGCGCCGAAGATCGAATTCCCTTGCCTCTACCCCATTAAGGTTATCGGCGTGTCGGCGCCTGGTTTTGAAGCGCTGGCGATTAATGTGCTAGAACGTCACGCAGGGAAAATATCCGAAGAGCTGATCGAGTTCAATGCAAGCAAAAACGGTAATTATGTGTCTGTTCGCGTCACCATTGCTGCCACCGGCCCCGATCAGCTCGAAAATATTTTTGCAGAGCTGAAGACAATCGAGCACGTGAAGATGGTGCTTTAGAATGCGTTTAGACGCGTATAAGTGGGAGCAAGCTAAACCCGCTGCTGGTCTACCGCTAACAAGGCCGAGCGAAATCGGGCTTAAAGTAAGGCGGCTAGGGCTGCAAGACTATGTGCCGTTATGGCAAGCGATGCGTTACCTCGCCGAACATCCAAGGCAGGGACGCGACGACGAAATTTGGATGCTGAGTCATAAGCCGGTTTTCACCCAGGGTCAGGCGGGCAGGGCAGAACATATCCTCGATGCGGGCGATATCCCCATTGTGCATATCGATCGCGGCGGACAAGTGACCTACCATGGGCCTGGGCAGCTAGTAGGTTATCTGTTGATCGACGTAAAACGTCGCAAAATGGGCGTCCGTGAGCTCGTGGACCTTATCGAAGAAGCCATTGTAGAGGCGTTAGCGACGTTTGGTATTAGGGGTGAGCGGCGCGCAGACGCGCCGGGTGTTTACGTTAACGGTGCTAAAATTGCAGCACTTGGTTTACGCATAAAGAACGGACTGAGCTATCATGGCCTCAGCCTTAATGTCGACATGGACAAGTCGCCCTTCGACAGAATAAATCCCTGTGGCTTCGAGGATCTCAGGGTGACACAGGTCGCCGACTTGATCGGTCCGGTGGATGCTGAACGTAACCTCATACAAGAAGTAAGCAGCGCATTAGCAGCCGCGTTACTCCGCAGATTTGGCTACCAAACCTAAGTTCATAGTATCTCCCTTCGGGGTCTAGCTGGAATAACACAAGCCCTGTAGAACGGGGCGAAAACCTGAAAGCCGGGCCTGCCGGCGAAGCGAGTTGAGTCAAAATGACAGAGACAACAGAGCGAAAGCGCCGGAATGTATTAGTTGAAGGTGAGAAGCTGCGCGGTGCTGATAAGGTGAGGCGCATTCCGCTCAAGGTAATCCCAACCGACGAGTTGCCGACCAAACCGAATTGGATTCGCGTCAAAATCCCAGCGTCGCCAAGAATCAATCACATCAAGCAAAAACTCCGAGAGCATAAACTAGCGTCTGTCTGCGAAGAGGCCTCGTGCCCTAATCTGGGCGAGTGTTTTAGCAATGGCACCGCTACCTTTATGATTATGGGAGAGATTTGCACGCGGCGCTGTCCATTTTGCGATGTCGCGCACGGCAAGCCGAACGAACTCGACGCGAATGAGCCGACCGAACTCGCCAGCGCGATAAGCGAAATGGGCTTGAGCTATGTCGTGATCACGTCCGTCGATCGCGACGACCTGAAGGACAGTGGGGCACAACATTTCGCGAACTGCATCAGCGAGACGCGCCGCTTTAATCCCGAAATTCAGGTCGAAGTGCTGGTCCCAGATTTCCGAGGCCGTATGCAAATTGCGTTGGATATTTTGAAAGACACGCCTCCTGATGTGTTTAATCACAATCTCGAGACTGTCCCCCGCTTGTATAAAAAAGCGCGGCCAGGCGCCGATTATCAATGGTCACTCGATCTCCTTAAAGGCTATAAGGCACTTCGCCCCGAGGTCGTAACCAAATCTGGGCTTATGCTAGGACTTGGTGAAACTATCGATGAGGTGAAAGACGTGATGCGCGATCTCTACGCCCATAATGTCGACATGGTGACGCTAGGCCAGTATCTGCAGCCCAGCAAAGATCACCTCAAAGTCGAACGTTTCGTGCATCCCGATGAGTTCGACGAACTCCGCATTTTTGGCGACGAACTTGGTTTCAAACACGTTGCGAGTGGACCACTAGTGCGCTCGTCTTATCATGCCGACAAACAGGCCCAGGGCGAAGAAATCGTCGTTAAGGCGTAACGTGATGATTCGCATGCTGGCCGTGTTGAGCTTAATATCTGCCGTTGCTCTTTTTTATTGGCTCGATGCCAATGCGGTGATAATCGGTACCTTCGCTATTCCCTTGCGAGCGCTGCTCAGCGCTGCAGTGGGGGTTTTTGCGATTTTTGGTGTGCGCCCATGGCTCTCGCCATTTTTGCGTTCCTCTAGCGTGTTTGCCGGATTCTTCGTTATCCCTTATCTGTTTTTCGTCGGCCTCTACTACTTTCTCCTGCTGCCCCAGCGCGAAGGAGAAGGTGTTCGAGGAGAACAGATTCTGAGCGCGTTAATAACAGATGCGTCGAGTAATGGCATCGTTGAGGTAGGCTTTAGCTACCCTATTTATACGCCGACTGTTGGGCTGAAGAATGCCGAACTGTTCACGCGCAACGTTGAGCTGTTTCTTCGGGTAGTCGATGCCAGCGGCGATTCCTCCCTCTATCGCGCGGTGCGTGATGAGGTGCCCGGTGCGGCGTTAAGCGTCGAGGCGAGCGTGAAAGGCTTGCTTAGCGAGAATAACGAGTATGTGTTCAACCCATTGAGCGTCGCGCCCTTGGCGACTCTAACAGGCAGGGCCGTGTTCGTGATTACCGATCTGGAGGAGGGCAAGACACTTAGGCAAGCCCTGAGAGAGGCGCAGCAGGCACAGTTTGAGCTGCGTGAAATCCAGTCGGGTGATTTGATCGACGAATTCCCGCTTATCGCGCTTTAGGCCTGCGCCTCTGTGCTGGATGCCTGCCCTTTCGGATAGGTCCGCTACCGCTCTTCAGGGCGGGCTTAGGCGGAGGCGTCTGACAGTTCTTGACCTAGCTGGCCGTCATCATTCCGTTTGCCTTCAGCCGCGAAAATAGGACGTCTTATTACGATCCCTACTGCAATCATAACCAGCGAAGCGGCGGCCGAATAACTTAAAATCGCCGCAAGCGCTGCACCCAGTGGCAAAAGATAAGCGAATCCCACAGCGAGCAAGAGCCGGCTGCATTCTAAGGGCGTGCTGAGCACTCGCTTGTCTAGGATATAGCCATGGGTAAAGAGCGACAGTGCGATGAAGCCTGCCGCCGCCCACAGCTCGACTGTGCTCGCCACGATGGCGAGTTCAGCGAGAGAGAGGCTTACAACCACAGTGATGATGAACTGCCCGAACACATAGGCCCGAGTGATGCCTGCAACTTTAGGGTCGTATTTCGATTTTAAATCGACAGGCGCCGCGGCCTTGCAGGTTTTCGTGTAGTCGGCGGGCAGCCAGCCCGGTGGTTTAAACAAGAGTTGCACCTTGTTTCTGAAGCCTTTCATCTTGACGAAATCGATTAGTAGCCGCCAATAGACATGGGTATTCGCCCAGAGTGGATTCCAGCTATTCAAGGGCTTACGCAGACCATAAACAGCGGGCTCCTCGGCAAGTTCGTCTTGAAACGTGCCGAATAGGCGATCCCAAATAATGAAGACCCCGCCGTAATTTTTGTCTACGTATTGATCATTGCGTGCATGATGAACGCGGTGATTCGAGGGTGTAACCATAATCCATTCGATAGGCCCAAGTTTCGGTACATGTTGCGTGTGCACCCAAAATTGATAAATCAGGTTGAGGCTAACCGTTGCGACTAAGACCTCGCCTGGCACGCCAACGATGAAGAAGGGTATTAGGAATAAAAAGCCGTGAAAATCGATGCTTGTCTGGCGAAGGGCTGTGCCTAAATTGTAATCTTCGCTCTGGTGATGAGAGACATGCGAGCCCCAAAACAGAGCGACTTCATGACCCAGGCGATGCTTCCAATAGTAGGCTAGGTCATACAGGATGAAAGTGGCAACCCATACAAGGGTTGACTCTGCGGGTAATTGCGTAAGCTGGAAAGTCTTAACAATAAACTCATAGATCAAGGCTGATCCACCTACGATCACAAGCCCGCTGAGTGAACTGAGTGAGCCCATTGAAAGACTGTTAATTGTGTCGTTGAGGCGATAGGTGTTGCGGCCGCGAGCGATGCCATAAATAAACTCAGCCAAAATAAGCGCAAGGAAAAATGGGACTGCAATAGCGATTAGATCCATGGTTGTTTTCTCAATTTTGCTAGCACTGCATATGCTCGTCTCTGTGTCTGGCTGGTAAGCGTGAGTGCACTCGTGGGGTGAAAGTTTTACTCGGAATACGCCTGCCAAGGTCGCCTAAAAAGAGTATCATATCTCACTTATAGAAAATTCTATTCACCTGATTCGTAGCGAACCCGATGGGATGTTATGAAACGAAACAAACTAACAGGGAATCTACTTATGAGTGATCCAAAATTCAAGGCCTTAGGCTTAGCTGCTGCCTTAAAGATAAGCTGCTTTGGCGCCGCTCTGAGCTTCTTGAGCAGCATTGCAGTCGCGCAGGGTATCCAGCAGACTAAAGGCGACTACCAAGATAAATTTCGCCAGCTAGACGAAGTTTTGCCGACGCCCAACGTCTATCGCAACGCGGCGGGGCAGCCGGGTCATGAGTACTGGCAGCAAAAAGTCGATTACGATATCGATGTCATACTGAATGAAGAGACGCACAGCATTCAGGGCACTGAATCGATTTCCTATCAGAACAATTCTCCCGACACGCTCAACTATCTCTGGTTGCAGCTTGATCAAAACCGGTTTCGTAACGATTCTATTGCGCAACTGAGCGAAACGTTCAATCGGTCTAGCCCCGAGCCAGGTTCGCCTGCGCGTGTAAGTCTTGGTCAGCTTCGTGAAATTCAGTATATGGAAGAAGCTGAGCTTGGATACGATATTCAGTCGGTAGTTGATGCCGCGGGCTACGCGCTCAATCACACCATTGTCGGCACATTGATGCGAGTCGATTTGGCGCGCGCCTTGCGCCCAGGTGCCTCGGTCGATTTCAAAATCGATTATAGCTACAACATCGTTAATGGCGACGTAATAGGACCGCGCGCAGGCTACGAACATTTTGCCGACGAAGGTGAAAACGGTAACACCATCTACGCGCTGGCGCAGTGGTTCCCGCGTCTTGTCGCTTATACCGATTACGAAGGTTGGACGAATAAGGAATTCTTGGGCTCGGGTGAATTCACGCTAGAGTTTGGTGACTACGAGGTTGCCATGACTGTCCCTGCCGATCATATCGTGGCAGCGACAGGTGAGCTTGAAAACGCAAACCAAGTGCTAACCAATGAGCAGCGACGTCGCCTCCGAGAGGCCGAGACTGCCGAGCGACCAGTTTTGATCGTTACGCCTGAGGAGGCTCTAGCGAACGAAGCCGAAGGCACCAACGAAACAAAGACATGGCGATTTAGTGCCGAAAACGTGCGCGATTTCGCTTGGTCTTCGTCGCGCAAATATATCTGGGACGCAAAAGGCTATCGCCAAGAGGGCGCCGAGCAGGAGTTGGTGGTTGCCATGTCGTTCTGGCCAAAAGAGGGCGGTGACCTCTGGGCAAAATACTCAACAGAGTCGGTGATTCACACGCTAGAGGTCTATAGCCGTTTCTCATTTGATTACCCGTATCCGACTGCACAGTCGGTTAATATTGGCTTCGTTGGCGGTATGGAATACCCGATGATTACCTTCAACGGACCACGTACAACGTTGCAAGACGATGGCAGCCGAACCTATACGCTGGCTGAGAAGCGGTTTCTTATCGGGGTTGTGATTCACGAAGTCGGTCATTTTTACTTCCCCATGATCGTTAACTCCGATGAGCGTCAGTGGACCTGGATGGATGAGGGAATCAATAGCTATCTCGATGGCGTTGCTGGCCGTGAATGGGATGCAGAAATTCCGTGGGGCGTTGAGCCGCGCTACATCGTCGACTATATGGTATCGAGCAACCAAGTGCCCGTGATGACGCAATCAGATAGCGTGCTGCGTCTTGGTCCGAACGCGTATTCGAAACCTGCTACTGCACTGAATATTTTGCGCGAGACCATTATGGGCCGCGAACTTTTCGATTTTGCATTTAAAGAATATTCGCGCAGATGGGAATTCAAGCGTCCGACGCCTTCGGATTTCTTCCGCACAATGGAGGAAGCTTCGGGTATAGATCTCGATTGGTTTTGGCGTGGGTGGTTCTACACCACAGACCACGTCGATATTTCCTTAGAGCGCGTGTATCAAATGGAAATGAATACGGAGAATCCCGATATCGATTTTGCGCGTGAGCGCGAGGACGACAAAGCCTTTTCGCCGTCGTTATTCAGTGAGCGTAACCGCGATGCGGGTATGCGCACTTGGGTAGAGCGTAATACTGATGTCCGCGACTTTTATGACGAGAACGATGAATTTACGGTGACCAATAAAGAGCGCAATGCCTACAATTCGTTCCTTGAAAGACTCGAAGATTGGGAACGAGAAGCGTTAGACAAGGCGGTCAGCGAAGAGCGCAACTACTATCTTGTCGAGTTTGCCAACAAGGGCGGCTTGGTGATGCCAATCATACTCGATGTCGAATACGCCGACGGTGCTACAGAACAGATTCGTTATCCTGCAGAAATCTGGCGCAAGTCGCCCAAGATGGTGAAGAAGCTACTAGTAACCGAGCGCGAGATAGTATCGCTGACGATAGACCCAGGTATGGAGACTGCAGACGCTGATATAGAGAACAATTTTTATCCTCGCCGTCTCGTCCCGTCCCGCATCGAAAGCTTTAAGTCGTCGTCTAGCAGTCGCCGTGTTTCGCGAGACATTATGCAGGACATTAAAACCGAGCTGAAAGCAGCAGGTGATGATGACGAGAATGAAGAAGATGAGAGTGGCAACTAGCCGGACATTTTTCTTGCGAACTACGCTCGCGGCAAAGCGGGCGGGTCTTTTCTCTGTGGCGGGGCTGTTAATCTTTTGCAGCGCCGCTGTCTATGGTCATCAACAGAAGACAGCGGTAACAAGGCTGCTGTTCAATTCGAATACTGGCAGCCTTGAAATCATGCATCGCCTGTTTTTGCACGATGCCGAACATGCGGCTAGTGTGGTCTTTGGAGAAAAGCAGGATATTATCGAGTCACCTGATTCGCGTGCGTTGTTTGGAAGTTATGTTGTCAATCGTTTCGCTATTGCGCTCGACGTTCAAGGCGAGCCGCTGCAAGAGCTCAAACCTCATTACCTTGGAGAGGAGATCGATGGTCAGTATCTCTGGGTCTATCAAGAAGTGCCAAATTTTGCCACCAGCCAAGTCGGCAAGTCGCTGCAACTTCGCGTGATCAACAGCGTGTTGCGCGATGTGTGGCCTGATCAGTCGAATCTCGTGAATGTTGAGCGGGGCGGGCACGTCGAGAGCGTTACTTTTTCGGTGGGAGCAGACTCTCTATCGGTTACTGTGCCTCGATGATGGTTAGGTTGGCGTAGAAAATTTCGGCGCCAATTTTCATCTCCACTTTCTTTTTCACACTCCAATTCCTGTTTCAGGTTCTCGTTTTATAACTTCTTGTTGCAAATTCTCTTCCGATAAACCTACGCTTGTGATTCGGTGTGAGACGCGCCTAAATATTCTGCAATGGCAAGACCCGCCGCGACACTCGTGAAGGGGTCGTGTTCGACTACTTTACTCGGGAATCGTTCTTCGAGTACGCGCTTTACTGCTGGGATGAGCGATGAACCGCCTGTGCGAATAACCAGCTCAATGGCACTGCTTTTAATTGCCGCGCGCGTGAGAGTGTCGTCGATAGCCTGTTCAAATTTCGCCATTAGACTAGAAATCATAGTCTCAAATTGCGCGCGCGTGAGGGTCAGCTCGATATCTAGTTCGGGTATGTCGAGTCGCGCCGATTCCGAGTGTGAAAGTTCAGCCTTTAAGTCTTTGAGCAATTGAAACACGAGGTAGCTGTGATTGTTTTTTATGAGGTCGTAAAGGCGCTGAAACTTGGTTGAAGCTTCGTCACCATCCTGAATTCGCTGATGCAGTGGGGTAGTGTATTTGTTCTGGTTTAACATATAGCTCACCGCCCAATTAAGCAGGAGGTCTTCGTATTCTTCGAAAGGGAAAAGCGTCTCTATTTCTCGGTCTTCGCCCGCACGACGCCAGCGTTCGCCTTTGCCTAAAAGGGGGAAAATAAGTTCTCTAAAGAGAAGCTGATCGATATGGTCACCGCCTAAGCCAATACCGTGTGTTGCGACGACCTCGAAATCTTCGTTCGTGTGTTTTATTACACAGAGATCTAGCGTGCCGCCACCAAAGTCGACTGCAAGAAGGGTTTTGGTTTGCAACTGCGGATTTGCGTATAGGTAGCTGAGTGCGGCAGCGTTAGGCTCGGGATAGAAGCTCTGCCGGTTGAACTCGGCATAGCCGTAGCTCTCTGAAAGGGCGCTAAGTGCGGCGCGATTGCGGTCGTTCTGTGAGCCTTCGAAATTGACAGGATGTCCGATACAGGCATGATCGATGACAGGCGTTGGATTTAGACCTAAAGGCAGCTGTGCTTCAATTGTACGTCGTATACGAATGAGCAGGGGAGTGATGAGAGCGACGAGACGGAAAGGCTTATCGAACACCATCAGCCGCTGAGACTCGTTGTTGCCGAGCAACCGCTTTATGCCCCTAAAGAGTCTGCCCTGTTGCCCTCCATCGACAAGTGATTGCCCGTAGATAAGCGACGTCGATGCTTCTTCGGGCAGGCCATGATCGCCCGTTTGCCCAGTAGTAGTGCGACCCTCGCCTAGAATCTCTGCGCTTAACTCGACTGTCCGTCCCGTATTACTGCTGACATACTCGTCTATCGCGGCCTGCCCCGTAACGATCTGGTATTCGCGATTGATATAGGTCGCGCTAGGCATGACTTTGGCGTGAGGCTCGAGGTTAACTACGGTTACATGGGTGCCGTCGAAAATAGCTGCAGCGCTATTGCTTGTGCCGTAGTCGATGCCGATTCCGAGGCGATTAGAACTGCTGTTACCTGCGCGCTGAAGAGAGTGCTGTTTTGTATTCAATGGTTATCCGTACCTGTAATAACTTCAGGGTGACGCTAAATTGTTTAAGGCGTTGAGTGCGTACCCTCGTGCAAAAATAAGCTGTGTCTCACCATGCTGATGGATGCGGAGCGAGAAGATAGCACACAGCATCCCTGCTCTCTATATAACGCGCCGTTTGTCGCCTGATTATAAAGGATTGCTTCCGGCTGTGGCGCCACGACGGTGCCGCAGTTACAATATCGTCTGATATTTTGCCTAAGAGCTCGAGTCTATGCCAATTCCTGACAACAACCACTATGCAAGGATTTTCTTCCGCGCGCTTTGTGTCTCAATAGCTTTGACGCTTTCACTGGCAAGCTTTTCGTCATTGGCAGGAACAATCGTACGAGTCAGTACGAGCGTCGGGGACTATTCGATCGAGCTGTTGGATGAAACAGCTCCGCTTACGGTGGCCAATTTTCTTGGTTATGTTGCCCGTAATGATTTTAACGGCACTTACCTGCATCGAGTTGTCGATAACTTTGTTGTGCAAGGAGGGGCCTATCGTTTCAAGTTGTTCGAAGGGCCTATCGATATTCCTACGGACGAGACTGTCGTGAATGAATTTGGCGCATCGAATCTGCGAGGCACTGTCGCGATGGCGAAAGTTGATGGCAATCCTGATAGCGCGACGAACCAATGGTTCGTGAACCTCGCAGATAATAGTGGCAATTTGGATGCGAATAATGGCGGGTTTACGGTGTTCGGTACCGTATTAGGAGACGGTATGGCAGTACTTGATGCCATCGATGCGTTACCGTTCGTGAGCCTCGGCGCAAAAGCACCCAACGCGCCTTATTTCTCAGAATTCTACGATAATCCCTCGTCGTTCGTTTACATGAATGTAGAGGTCACCGAGCGGTTTAGCACTTCGTCTCATGTTTATGAAAGTGGGACCGGCCTGCTGATTACAAGCGTCAACATCGACGACGGTAGCGAGCTTTTAAGCCTCAACTTACGCTCTGTCGCCTCCGAACTGGGATTTGTTCTAGAGGTCAATCAAGATAGCGTCATACCCAGACAAACAGCCTTTGATGGCATGGCGACTTTCGACAGTGCTACAGGCCTTCTGACCATTCCAGCGCTTGAGGTCAATCTGAGCGGTTCGGTTAGTGTCTTTACCAATGTAGTGTTCAAATTGATAGATGCTACGAGCGCACGATTTTTGCTCGACACTTACGATCAATAAGCTGACTGGCGTTTGCTGCGAAAGCGCTGCAGTTTACGGGTTTTTACTTGCAAAAAAGCTGTAACAGCACTGCCGCGTTAGCAGTGCTAGCGTGCAAAAGGATAATAATATGGCGAGTCCGCGTGGCGAATTCTCTTCTCGATTCGGCTTTCTTATGGCCGCTGCGGGGTCGGCCGTAGGCCTTGGCAACATTTGGGGCTTTCCAACCAATGCGGCGAGTAACGGTGGTGCGGCCTTTCTGTTCGCCTATCTGTTACTGGCGTTTGCACTCGCTTATCCTGCACTGATGGCGGAGCTGATCATTGGCCGCTACGCCCGCGCGAATGGCGTTACTGCACTACGAAAAATTGCTACGGGGCCTAAAAGCAGATTGTTTGGTTCTTTTGTAGGCGGCCTGGGTATCTTGACAGTTAGCTTTATTCTCAGTTTTTACGCCATTGTCAGTGGATGGATGCTCGCGTTCTTGTTGCATCCAGTTGCGCAAGTAATTGGGCTAGAGGCATTTGCTGAGTGGCTTATCATCGATGGCGTAGTGCGTAACTCGCTCTTTGTTGTTGTCTTCATGCTCCTCACTATTTTTATAATTAGTGCAGGCGTCAAAGAGGGAATCGAGAAATGGGCAACTCGCCTTATGCCCTCGCTTGTTCTTATCTTGGTATTACTTATAGGCTATGTGTTCACGTTGCCAGGTGCGATGGAGGGACTTCGCGCTTACCTAGTCCCAGATTTTTCCGTCTTCGCGCGCCCCGGTCTGCTAGTCAGTGCTATGGGCCAGGCCTTTTTCTCGCTTTCTTTGGGCGTCGGAACCATGTTGGTTTATGGGTCTTACATCAGCAAAAGCGAAAATTTGCCCGTTATCGGGAGTCTCGTTGCTTTGCTTGATGTGGGTATAGCTGTGCTGGCAGGTTTGCTTATTTTACCGGCTATGTATGTGGCGCTCGCAAGTGGCGTTGAAATATTTGACGCGCAAGGAGGCCTAATAGCAGGCCCCGGACTGATTATTTCGGTGTTGCCAGCGTTGTTTGATTCGATGGGGGCTGTTGGCGGTTTTGTTGCCTTCGCATTTTTTGCGTTGATGGCGATTGCCTCGCTCACCTCATCAATTTCGATGCTCGAAGTGCCGGTCTCTTTTGTTGTCGAGTCAAAGAGGGTTCGCAGGCCTGCGGCAGCGTTTCTATTGGGATCGATAATTGCGTTGATTTCACTAGTGATCGTGTTTAATTTTGACTCATTATTCGATTTAGTGGTCACTGCAACCACAGAAATGAGTCAGCCGTTACTGGGTCTGTTTTTTTGCGTGTTTAGCGGTTGGATATGGAACCGAGCAACAATACTCGAAGAGATTAAACAGGGAGCACCCAATGTCGCGTCGGGTTTTTTCTGGCGAATTTGGCCCTTTTATATTCGCTTCGTCTGTCCTGCCGCGATCCTTATTGTTTACTTGCAGTAACCGGCAGCATAGCTAGGACAGGACAGCCTCGCTCTTCCTTCTTGCCTGAATCGTCCGCTACGAAAAACATCGACAGTCGATGACTTTAGAAATTGAATCAATAGAGAGGTTCACAATGAAAGCAAAGTTAATAGTCATTGCGATAGCGCTAGGTTTAATGAACGCGTCCGCCTCCGGGCAGGAGGCGGGCGTGAGCATGCGTGAAGACAACCCTTTTGCTAGAGTAAGCGACCTTGATTTCGACTATCCTCCCTTCGACCGCATAGAGAGCGAACATTATCTGCCTGCTTTTAGAGCTGGGATGGCGGAGCAGAAAGCTGAGGCGCAGGCGATAGCGGATCAGGGGGCCGTGCCGAGCTTCGAAAACACTATTCTTGCACTCGAAGTATCGGGTCAGTTACTCAATCGGGTGAGCCGAGTTTTCTTTGCGCTCGCGGGCGCGCACACTAATGACGCACTGCAGAAAATCCAGCAGGAAATTGCCCCTGAGCTAGCCGCACACGATGATGCCATCGTCCTGAATGGACCACTTTTCGCCCGCATCGAAAGTGTTTATACACGCAGAGCAGACCTCGGATTGAGCGCGGAGGCTGTGCGTCTGATCGAGCAGTATTACACCGATTTCGTCCGCGCGGGTGCGGCATTAGGTAGTGCCGAGCAGGCCCGCTTGAAAGAGATAAATGCAGAGGCTGCGTTGTTACAGACACAGTTTAGTCAGAATGTACTCAATGAAGTGAACGTTATGGCGGTCGTTGTCGATACTCGCGAGGAGCTAACAGGGCTCGATGAGGTACTAATCGTGGCTGCAGGGAAAGAGGCGAGTAGCAGGGGTTACGACGGCAAATATGTCTTGCCTCTCCTCAATACGAGCGGCCAACCTGCGCTGAGTAGTGTTCAGAATCGAGAGGTTAGGGAAGCTATTCATCGAGCGTCGGTTTCAAGAGGCGTTCGTGGCGGCGAATTCGATAACAGACAAATTCTTTCAAGCGTTCTGAAGCTGCGAGCAGAGCGAGCAAACTTGCTGGGTTATCCGACCCATGCCGACTATGTGCTCGAAGATGCTACCGCGCTCACTGTCGAGGCGGTTAATGCCCGCTTAGCGTCGCTCGCCCCTGCTGCGGCAGCGAATGCGAGGCGCGAAGCCGAAGACCTGCAGGAAATTGTTGATGCCACTGGCGGTGACTTCGAGTTAGAGGCATGGGATTGGCAGTTCTACAGTGAGCAATTACGCCAACAGCGCTACGCATTTGATGAGTCGCAACTACGGCCTTATTTCGAATTAGATAATGTCCTTAAGCGCGGGTTATTTTTTGCGGCTGAAAAACTTTACGGGCTAACCTTCGCTGAGCGTTTCGACCTGCCGGTATATCAAGAAGACGTGAGAGTGTTTGATGTCTTCGATGTGGCCGGAACTAAATTGGGTATTTTTATCGGGGACTTCTATGCTCGCCCCTCAAAGCGAGGCGGTGCTTGGATGAATGCTTACGTGCCGCAAAATGGACTGATGGGAACGAGCCCAGTCGTTGCGAACCATCTAAACATCACTAAACCGGCAGAGGGTGTTGAGACACTGCTGACATTTGATGAAGTGACGACACTGTTTCATGAGTTCGGCCATGCGCTGCATGGGTTGTTCTCCGATGTCGAATATCCCTATTTTTCCGGTACGAGCGTGCCACGCGACTTTGTTGAGTACCCGTCGCAGGTTAATGAGATGTGGGCAACGTGGCCTGAAGTGTTGGCCAATTATGCTGTACATTTCGAAACAGGCGCTCCGATGCCTCAGGCGCTTCTCGGCAAAGTGCTTGCTGCGCAGAAATTCAATCAAGGTTTTTCTACCTCAGAGTATTTGGCTGCTTCGGTTTTAGATCAGGCTCTGCATCAACTCGCGCCTAATGAGGTGCCAACTGCCGAACAAATCCCTCAATTCGAAGCTGATGCGCTCGCCAAAGCGGGATTAGATATTAGACAAGTTCCGCCCCGCTATAAAAGCGCGTATTTCTCCCACATCATGGGAGGCTACTCGGCAGGCTACTACTCTTACATTTGGAGCGAAGTGCTCGATGCTGACAGTGTCGAGTGGTTTAAAGAGAACGGGGGCTTAGTAAGAGCAAACGGGGATCATTTTAGAAATACGTTGCTTTCTAAGGGCGGCAGCCGCGAGGCGATGAGTTTGTTTAAAGATTTCAGGGGTCGTAAAGCGTCTATAGAGCCACTGCTTCTTCGACGAGGACTGCAATAGCGTATTAGGCGGCAGGGCCGACTCTCTCAGCGGCGTTTCGATGCAAGCGAAGCACCGCTTAATTTTAGTGAGAGAAGACTAAGCTCATCCCAAGGGTTTGCCAAATTCATGCCTTTGATCGCCCCATCGATATGGCGTGCCTGATGCAGCAATTGCCATGCCTGAGGCTTGCTCAGCCTCGACAGCACGCTTTTAACAGCAGTTTTGCGATTAGCCCACACGCGCGCGTTTTTCATGATCATTTCGCTATTTTGCCCCTTCTCCTTTAGAGCTAGCATGGGAAGCAGGCTATCGAGTTCGCGCGTAAACGTTGCGAGTATAGGCAACGGATGAACCCCTTCAGCTTTTAACCCCGCAAGAATTTTTTGAGCTCGGCTGGTCTCTCCGAGCAGGGTCGCGTCGAGCAAATCGTAAGTTGTGAGCCGCGAGTTGTCGCTCACATAGTCGACGAGTTCACTCGCTTCTAACGGCTTGGTAGGATGGCCGTTCCCCGCGAACGCCAATTTTATGCGCTCGATGTCTTGGACTGCAGCGAGCAGATTGCCTTCAACCCGATCGGCAAGCATTGCGACTGCTTCTCTGCTTGTACTGATGCCGGCAATTTTAAGCCGTGCGCTTAGCCAGGCCGGAAGCTCCTCGCGCTTAAGTGACCAAACCTTAACCAGCAGCGCATTTGCAGTAAGTTTGCTAAACCACTTGGTTGAGGTGGCGGCTTTATCGAGTTTCGGCCCAAGGATCATGACGGCGATATCATCATTTGGATTGTCTACAAACTGTTGCAGCGCCTTCTTTCCTTCGTCGTCGGGTTTCGCCGAAGAAAATCGCAGTTCAATGATTCGTTTGTCAGCGAACAAAGAAAGGCTGTTGGCAAGCTGTAGGAAATTATCCCACTCGAAATTTTTATCGACGTGGAACAAGTCGCGTTGGTCGAAACCCTGCTTTCGAAGAAAGGTGCGAATCGCGTCGCCCGCCTCGAGCATAAGGAGTGGGTCGTCGCCGGAAACCCAGTAGAGCGCTCGATTGGGCGGCCTTAACTGAGCGTTGAGTTGTCCCGAGGTTATTTCCACACCTAGCCCCTCATTGAATCGCTGCGCTGGCGCGTCGAATTATTTGTAGGATGAGGCTGCGACGCATCTCTTGCGTGAGCAGTGCAATTTCATCCTGAGTGCCTGCGAGGTTTTCGATTTCCTCAAAGTACTCACTTTGCACACTCACCTCTACAGCGTCGAGGATGACAGCTGACCCGACTGTGAGCGTGAGTTGGCTATGAAGTGACAATTCATACTGCGCTGCTCGTGCGCGCGAGTTAACCGATACTGCGCGTCGGTCCAACCGCTCATCGCCAAGACGAAGCGTTATTGAAGCGCCGTCTCGCGGCACATCGCTATTGACTACGACGTCGACGGAAAGGGCATCCAGCGCGCCGATGAGTTCCGTTATAAGTGGGTCGTTTGGGTTTGAGGCGGTTAAGATGATTTGCGAAAGCGTCGTAGTCGCCTGCTCGCTGCCGCGCAAGCTGTATCCGCAGGCAGTTAGAGCAAGTGCAAGCACAAAGGCGACGCAGCACTTAGACACCCAGTTGGCTAAGTAGTTAAACAAGTGCATGCAGTGCCTCCGTACTCTCTGTCGTTCTGTTCTGTGCAGCGCTGCGCTGTGCCGAGCTAAGCCGCAACGATATTAATCAATTTGCCTGGCACAACGATGACCTTGCGAACGGTTAGCTCGGCGGTAAATTTCTGCACCGTCTCGTCTGCAAGCGCCAGTGCTTCGAGTTGCTCCCTGGCGGTGTCTTTAGCAACCTCGAGCTTGCTGCGTAGCTTGCCGTTGACCTGAATGACCATCGTCATGTTGTCTTGCACCAAGGCGCTTTTATCAACCTTAGGCCATGCAGCATCTATTGCTGCACCTTCGCCACCCAAATAGTCCCATAGGACATGGCAAAAATGGGGGACTACAGGGGCGAGCATGGCGATCGATATCTCGAGAGCCTCTTGCATCACCGCCTTATCCAAGGGGGTCGTATTTGTCTCGCCGTATTTCGAAACGGCGTTTAACAGCTCCATAGTCGCGGCGATGGCAGTATTGAAGGTATGCCTACGGCCGAAATCGTCTGTCACTTTTTCGAGCGTCTGATGTGTTTTGAAGCGCAGTGTCTGCTGGTTGGGGCTCAACGATTCCTGAGTAAAGTCGGTGCGACCGACCGGCGTATGATTGGCAACAATGCGCCAAAGGCGTTTAAGGAAGCGGTGACTGCCCTCGACACCGCTGTCTGACCATTCGAGTGATTGCTCGGGCGGTGCGGCGAACATAGTAAACATGCGCACTGTGTCGGCGCCATAGCGTTCGATGAGTGGCAGAGGGTCGACGGTATTGCCCTTTGACTTAGACATTTTGGTGCCGTTTTTTAGCACCATCCCTTGGGTAAGCAGCTGCGCAAAGGGTTCGTCGGTTGTGACGAGGCCTGCATTACGCATGAGTTTATGAAAGAAACGAGCGTAGAGCAGGTGCAAGATTGCGTGTTCGATGCCTCCGATGTATTGATCGACGGGAAGCCAGTAGTCAGCCCGCTCGTCGAGCATCGCGCTGTCTTGGTCGCGACAGGCATACCGCGCGTAATACCACGACGACTCCATAAAGGTGTCGAATGTGTCGGTTTCGCGTTTCGCTGGCGACTTACAGCGAGGACACTCGGTGTCGACGAATTCGGCAAGCTTGCCGAGGGGCGAGCCGCCGTCGTCCATTTTGATGTCTTCGGGTAAGCGTACCGGCAGTTGATCATCTGGTACGGGAACGGCGCCGCAGGCGTCGCAGTGAATGATAGGAATCGGCGCACCCCAGTAGCGCTGGCGCGAAACGCCCCAGTCACGAAGCCTGAAGTTAACAGTTTTTTTGCCTCTACCCATTCCCGACAGCTTCGCTTCGATAGCAGCGAAAGCCTGCTCGAAATCGAGCCCATCGAATTCGGCCGAATTGATGAGAGTGCCTTTCTCAGTGTAGGCCGCGGCGCTTAAATCGCATTCCTCGCCAGCCGCTGGCGCGATTACCTGATGTATTGGAAGTGAATACTTTTGCGCGAATTCCCAGTCGCGTTGATCGTGGCCGGGTACGGCCATTACAGCGCCCGATCCGTAATTCATCAGGACAAAATTGGCGACGAAAATAGGCACAGTGTCGTTAGTAAGGGGATGAATCGCGAGGCGCCCGGTGTCCATGCCGAGCTTTTCCATCGTTGCCATATCTGCTTCGGCAACTTTGACGTTGCTTTGCTCGGCGATGAACTTCTGCAGCGCCGGATTACCTTCTGCGGCCTTCAATGCAAGCGGGTGCTGTGCTGCTACAGCTACGTAGCTCACACCCATAAGCGTATCTGGCCGCGTCGTGTAAACCGACAGCGTGCCCAGCTCTGCATCTGCTTCATCCTGCACGGTGAAGTCGAGCTCGACTCCCTCGGAGCGACCAATCCAGTTTGCCTGCATGGTCTTTACTTTATCGGGCCAGCCATCGAGTTTGTTAAGGTCTTCGAGCAGTTCGTCACCGAAATCTGTAATTTTGATAAACCATTGAGGAATTTTTCGGCGTTCGACGAGTGCGCCAGAGCGCCAGCCACGGCCATCGACAACCTGCTCATTGGCGAGCACGGTTTGGTCGACGGGGTCCCAGTTCACCTCGGCTTCTTTCTTGTACACGAGGCCCTGTTCGAAGAGTCGGGTGAAAAACCACTGCTCCCACCGATAATAGTCAGGGTGGCATGTCGCCACTTCGCGGCTCCAGTCGTACGCATAGCCAAGGCGCTGCAATTGCTCGCGCATGTAGTCGATATTGCCGTAGGTCCATTCTGCGGGCGCGGCGTTGTTTTTCATTGCCGCATTTTCTGCGGGGAGGCCGAAGGCGTCCCAGCCCATAGGCTGCAGAACATTCTTGCCGAGCATGCGCTGGAAGCGTGAAATAACATCGCCGATCGTGTAATTCCGCACATGGCCCATGTGGAGGTGCCCGCTGGGATAGGGGAACATCGATAGGCAGTAGAATTTTTCCTTGTTTGGGTCTTCGGTCACCTTAAAACTGTCGTGATCGTCCCAATACGCCTGTGCGGCAACTTCTACGTCTTGTGCTGGGTAATTTTCGTCAATGGTCTTCATGCTATCTCTATAGTCTATACGCGTTAGCTGATTGCTCAGCGGACACTTGAATTAGGGTAGGTGAGGGAATGGCCTCCGCGACTGACGCTAAGGATACCTTAGCTCGCCCGAGGTAAACAGGGAGTCCGCGCAGCCGAGTCCTGTTTATTCCGCCTCGGTAGTCACTTTAAGCAGTTTGATTTGTCTGCTGTCGGCATTCAGGACAGTAACCGTAAACGCGCCAATGCGAGTCGTCTCGTCGCGCTCGGGTATGTGCCCGAAGCGCTGAAGAACGAGGCCGCCGATAGTGGCTGACTCCTGCTCGCTGAAGTCAGTGGAAAAATACTCATTGAATTCATCAATTGGTGTGAGCGCTTTAACGATGTGATTTTGGTCGTCGAATTTCTTAATAAAGCTGTCGTCATCCACGTCGTGCTCATCTTCGATCTCACCGACTATTTGCTCAAGGACATCTTCGATAGTCACAACGCCGCCAACGTTGCCGTATTCGTCGATGACTATCGCCATATGCTGCCGTGTCTCGCGAAACTCCTTAAGCAGTACGTTAAGCCTTTTGCTTTCGGGAACAAAGGTTGCAGGTCGCACCACGTCTTTGATATCGAAGCGTGAATTACCTGCGTTCAGCATCGCTGGGAGTAAGTCTTTGGCGAGGAGTATGCCGACCACATTGTCGATAGTTTCGCCGATAACGGGGAATCGAGAGTGTGACGCTTTAGTAATCAATTCGATGATTTCGTTAAGCCCTAAATCTGAGGGCACGGTAACGACTTGTGTGCGGGGAATCATGATATCTCGCACTTGCATGCTTGATACCTGCAGAGCGCCTTCGATGATGCTGAGTGCATCGGCGTCGAGCACTTTGTCCTGCTCTGCATTGCGAATAAGTTCCAGTAGACTTTTGGTGTCCGTAGGCTCGTCTGAGAAGTAATGTGCAATTTTATCGATCCAAGACTTAGGTCTCGGATCGAGGGGTGATTGGTCGTCTGACATTTCTCTCTGCTGCTCCTGTGATCTCGTTATGGCCTGTCTTGCTGCCGGTTGAGAACAATTAATCTAACAAATACGGGTTGGGGATTCCAAGGCTTCTTAAGGCCTCTATTTCTAGCGATTCCATCTCTTCTACGTCGTCTTCATCGATATGATCAAAGCCGAGCAGATGGAGTAATCCGTGGATTAAAAGATGTGCCCAATGATCTTCAAGCGATTTTTTTTGTTCCGATGCTTCGTTTTCAATAATGCTAGGGCATAAGACTAGATCGCCTAGAAGCATTAACCTACCTAAGCCAAGCGCATTCTCGTCACCTAGAGGTTCAGTGCTTGCGACGGCAGGTAGCCACTGCTCGGCTTCATCGACGACGGGGAAAGAAAGCACATTGGTAGGTTTGGCGCGACCACGATAGGTTGTATTCAGCTGCTGCGACTCGGCGGTATCTGCAAAGCGGATGCTGACAGCGTAGTCATCTGTCGAGCAGGGCTGGTGCTTTGCTTCGCCTGATCGGACAGCATCCGCTTGCTGCGAGCTCGACCGCAGCAGCGCAATGCCGGCGCTGAGGCACTTTTCGCAAAACGTTATGTTGGGTAACCAGTTTGGCGGAATGGCGGATGCTGCGGCCTCGTCATCAGGATCCCACGCAGAACTGATAGCAACCGATATCAGCGGCGTCGCTGACTCACTCGCTGTTTCAGTCATGCCTGGCTTCATCTTTCTCAATTGTGCGCTTCGATTCGCCGCGTGAATCTTGATGAGGGAGCGAGGTGACGTTCTTGCGGTCGTGTTCGTCGTAGGCTTCGACAATTTTTTGAACAAGCCTGTGCCTCACGACATCTTTCGAGTTGAAATGGCTGAAGCTAATACCTTCGATGCCTTCGAGAATCTGAGCGGCCTGAATAAGTCCTGAACGCTCCCCTTTGGGGAGGTCGATCTGAGTCGCGTCTCCTGTGATGACGGCGGTTGAACCGAAGCCAATGCGCGTGAGGAACATCTTCATCTGTGCGGTAGTGGTGTTCTGGCTTTCGTCGAGAATAATAAACGAGTTGTTTAGCGTGCGACCGCGCATGTACGCGAGCGGAGCCACCTCGATGACGCTTTTTTCAATTAGCCGGCCAACACGCTCGAAACCCAGCATTTCATAGAGTGCGTCATAGAGCGGGCGCAGATAAGGGTCAATCTTTTGCGCTAGATCGCCGGGTAAGAAACCAAGTTTTTCTCCAGCTTCAACTGCAGGTCGCACAAGTAACAGCCTATTCACGCGCTCACTGACAAGCGCTTCGACAGCGCAGGCAACGGCAAGATAGGTTTTGCCAGTGCCTGCGGGGCCGATACCAAAATTAATGTCATGGCGGCGTATGCTCTCCACATAGTCTCGCTGATGCGAACTGCGCGGCTTGACCGAGGACTTTGGCGTGCGAATAAAAAGGCTGCTGGCCGGGTCTGTGCCCTCTGCGCTCTCATCGAGCGCTTGTGCGGTCTCGCCCAACGCCAGATGTATTGCATTGGGGTTGAGTGTTTCGCCCGTCGCGGTTTCCTTATAGAGATGCTCGAGTGTCGAAGAGGCGGCATTAACAGCAGTTTCGTCGCCGGTAATTTTGAAGCTGTTGCCGCGGTGCGTAATCTTAACCCCGAGATGATTCTCTATCTGTCGCAGGTGTTCGTCGAGACGTCCGCAGAGGTTGGCGAGGCGAGCGGCGCTATCGGGCTCGAGTGCGATGTGGTTGCTAATCGAAGTATCTGCTGTCATGCGGTCCTAATTTGAAAGTTCTATGGCTGAGTGGATCTGCCAGAATTAAACGAGTGTTCCCAAGAGGGAGTTGGGTAGGGCGTCGGTAATTTTAGCTGTTGCGAAGCCTCCGATAAGCGATGCGTCATCGCAGCGGAAATTAACTACGCGGTTGTTCTCGGTGCGGCCTTGGAGATCGCCAGGATCCCTTTTGGACACGCCAGTGACGAGAATACGCTGTTCGCTGCCGACCATGCCTGCGCTGATCGCATTGGCTTGCATCAAAATCTGCGACTGGAGCGTGGCCAAGCGATGTTTTTTCTCCTGCTCTGGCGTTTCGTCAGGAAGCTCGGCCGCCGGTGTGCCGGGACGTGCGCTGTAGATGAAGCTAAACGACGTATCGAAGCCGATCTCGATAATGAGTTTCATGGTGTCTTCGAAGTCGCGGTTGGTTTCGCCTGGAAAGCCGACAATGAAGTCTGAAGAAAGACTGATATTGGGACGAATTGCGCGAATTTTGCGAATGATCGATTTGTATTCGAGAGCGGTGTGGCCGCGCTTCATCGCTGCGAGTATGCGATCTGATCCGCTTTGCACCGGCAGGTGAAGATGGTCGACCAACTCAGGCACCTGCGCGTAAGTCTGGATGAGGCTCTCACTGAACTCGATAGGGTGCGAGGTCGTGAACCGCAAGCGATCGATACCGTCGATGCTGGCCATGTATTTGATGAGCAGTCCGAGGTCGGCGATTTCTCCGCCGTCGTTTAAACCGCGATACGCGTTGACGTTTTGTCCTAAAAGATTGATTTCCCGAACGCCTTGCTCCGCGAGGTGAAATGCCTCTGCCAAGACGTCATCGAGTGGACGGCTAACCTCTTCGCCACGGGTATAGGGCACAACGCAGAAACTGCAATATTTGCTGCAGCCTTCCATGACCGATAAGAACGCTTGGCATGAGGTTGCTTCTGGCTGCGGCAGATGGTCGAATTTTTCGATCTCGGGGAAGCTAATGTCGACAAGCGGCGCGCCGGGTATCGAGCGACGCAGCATGTCGGGTAATTTGTGCAAGGTTTGTGGGCCAAACACAACATCCACATAGGGCGCGCGCTTGCCAATTGCGGCGCCTTCCTGACTTGCAACGCAGCCGCCGACGGCGATTTTGAGCGCAGGATTCTTTTCTTTCAGCAGCCGCCAACGACCCAACTGATGGAACACTTTCTCTTGTGCCTTTTCCCGGATCGAACAGGTGTTAAGCAAGAGCACGTCGGCTTGCTCGGGCTCGTCGACCAGCACCGCACCTTCACTGTCTTTTAACAGATCGAGCATGCGCGAAGAATCGTATTCGTTCATCTGACAACCATGGGTCTTAATGTAGACGCGGCGGCCTTTATTTTGACCTGCGTCAGCGGGCTTGTCGGTGGCAATGGGCAAGGCCGGCTGTGGGTCTTGGGTTTGAACGCTCATGGTAACTCCTGCTGACGGTGGAAACTCTGCGTTGGCGACGCGGCAGCGCTGTCGAAAAGTGAGAATTTGGCCTCAGCTTCTAGAATTTGGTCTCAGTTTCTAACTAGAACTTGGCCTCAGTTTCTAAAAAGAGGGGTGTCTTTAAAAAATAGTCGACCCGCAATGGGCTTCAGTCCAACGGAGACGCGATTATAGCAGTAAATAGTTGCGGTACTTAACTAGGAATTCACGCATAATACGTTGAAAACTAGTGATTTAGCCAAATGAGATAAAAGCAATCCTCAGTTTGGCGCGAAATCAGCTCCGAGAGCCCGCGCGCCACAGTAGTTTACGCACAAGAGTGCATTTTTAAGAGTATGATTTAGATGGATAATACCTCAGAGATATACAAAGTCACCTTCCTGAATCAGGGCAAGGTCTATGAGGTCTTCGTGAAGCAGGTCTATCAGAGCGACCTCTATGGTTTTATCGAGATAGAAGAATATGTGTTCAACGAACGCAGCCAGGTCTTGGTCGACCCCTCGGAAGAAAGGCTCAAGACGGAATTTACCGGTGTACGCCGCAGCTTCATTCCCATGCAGGCGGTCATTCGGATCGACGAGGTCGAAAAATCCGGCGTGAGTAAAATCAGCAATGGCGATAACGTTTCACCATTTCCCATGTCACTCGTAGGCGTTAAGCCCAAATCCAAGGATTCGTAACATCTCTAATTCCGAGCCCCACGGAGGTGAGCGCGAAAGCGGTGCAACTGTGGTTAACGGCAATGTTGCCGCAGTTCGCGTTTCCTCTCCCCCCGAAAGTTCGCAGCCTCACCCGTATGCCGCCCTGAGTCCAGATCTTGTGCTGACTGCCGTCGAGTCACTCGGCTACCGTGCAGATGCGCGCATATTTGCTCTCAATAGCTACGAGAACAGGGTCTATCAAGTCGGCCTCGAAGACGGAAGCAGCTTGATCGTTAAGTTTTATCGGCCCGCGCGCTGGAGCGATGCTCAAATTCGAGAAGAGCACACCTTTATGGCCGAATTGCGTGATCTCGAGATTCCTGTTGGTGCGCCCATAGTGCGCGACGCGGAGACGATCTTCGTCTATGAGGGGTTTCGATTTTCTATTTTCGAGCGTCTGGCCGGTCGGGCAGTCAATCTCGAAAATCCCGACGATTTATTGTCCATGGGGCGATTCGTCGCGCGAATCCACGCGGTTGGCGAACGCGCTCGATTCGAGCATCGTTATGAGTTGAGTGTAGAGCGGCTAGGCTGCGAAAGTCGTCAGTTTCTGCTTGAAAGCGGCTTCCTTGACGGCGATTTGCAGCGGGCCTACGAGACACTCAGCGCTGATTTACTGAAAGAAGTTGAGGCGAGATTCGATGCCCATGGCCCGATTCGTCAGCTTAGGCTTCATGGCGACTGCCATATGGGTAACGTGCTGTGGCGCGATGATACGCCGCATTTCGTCGACTTCGATGACACAATGATGGGCCCTGCGATTCAGGATCTATGGATGATGCTTTCGGGGGACAGAGATCAACAGCAGGGGCAGCTAATCGAACTTGTTGAGGGATATAATGAATTTTTCGATTTTGTGCCGTCAGAGCTAAGCCTTATTGAAAGTCTGCGTGCGCTGCGACTCATGCACTACAGTGCTTGGCTGGCTCGTCGTTGGGGTGACCCGGCGTTTCCTCTCAGCTTTCCTTGGTTTAATACTCAGCGCTATTGGGCAGAGCATATCCTGGAATTGCGAGAGCAGCTCGCCGTATTGGACGAGCCTACGCTCAGGCTTATGTGACGCCTTCTTTACTCCGCCATAACCTCTTGAATAGCTGCTTCTATCTCCTCCATATCACCATCGCGGAATCCCATGTGGACCAGTCGTACTTTGCCGTTTGGGTCTATCAAGTAAGAGGTCGGCATGCCAACAACGCCGAAGCGCTCGGTAACCTCGCCGTCGGGGTCTGATGGGATTAGGAAATCTAAAGGCGTGTCGAGGAGGAAGTCCAGACCGTCTTCGATTGGATTGTCTACATTGATAGCGACGAACTCCAACCCTTGATCATGGTAGCGATTGTAAAGCTCATTGTAAGCGGGCATCGAACGCAGACAGGGCGCACACCAAGAGGCCCAAAAATCGACATACACTGTTTTTCCCCTGAGAGACGCTAAGTCGATAGTCGGCTTACCGTCATAGATCGAAGGGAGCGTGAAGTTGGGCGCGATATCGCCTTCCTCAACGGCATTCGCGAAGACAGAGACAAACGCGAGCGCGCAGGTGATCGCGAGACGTGTGGTGATTGTTTTTTGCCTGCCGCTTAGGCGCTTCTGCGAGGGCGTCAAAGGTCGTGCACCGCTAATCTGACTAGTCATTTTTATTGCTCCACTCTTTCTTCATCGTGAATCGTTGCTGCTCGGGTAAGCCGCAGAGTTGCTTGGTCACTGTGCGTTAGGCGACGCCAGGTTCTGGGCTTGCGAGTGTTCGTATAACAATTTGCCAACGTTGTTTTTGCAGTTTTAATTTGTACTTAAACTCGAGGTAATGCGCTTTTAACTGCTGCTTCTCAAGATGAGAGAGATGCTCCTGTAATTCTTTACCCTTCGCCTCGTACCAAGCCTGCCTATGCTCTGCCCATTGCTGCACAGTGTGAAGCAGCGCTTCGTATTCAGTTTCTAGCCGCGACTGCCAATCGCCTTCGACCGCCAAGCGTTCGCATTTCTCTGTAGCGAGTTGAAACTGTCTTTCGAGTTTCGCCCGCTCGATTTTGTCGGGCGCGCAGCGTTTTAAGCCGCTGGCGAGGCCCGCGCGTTCGAGCGAACGGATCAACCATTTTGTCGGATCAAAATGCCACCAGCGAATACCATTGCGGTAATCCCACTGAAAAGTGTGGTGGTAATTATGGTAGCCCTCACCGTAGGTGATCAGAGCAAGAAGCGTATTGTCGCGTGCAGAGCTATTGTCGCTATAGGGGCGGGTTCCCCACATGTGAGCAAGCGAGTTAATAAAGTAAGTGGCATGCTGGCTTAAGACCAAGCGGAGCAGGCCGCCTAAAAGTAATCCGGCGATGATGTCACCGTGGAGAAAGCCAATGAAGGCTGGCAGGCCGATATTCATAATGAGTACGAGTGCGAGATAGTTCCTGTGCTGCCACATAACAATAGGGTCGCGCTGAAGGTCTTTGACATTAGAAAAGTCATTTTTCGCGCTGTCGTAGTGGCGCAGGATCCAACCAATATGCGAGAACCAGAAGCCGCGACCGGCGGAGTAGGGATCATTGTCATTATTGTCTACATGCTGATGATGACGGCGATGGTCGGACGCCCAATTAAGCACATCATTTTGTAACGCGAAGGCACCGCCCAGAGCGAACAAGAAGCGAACGGATGCGTGCGCCTCGTAGGTCTTATGTGACCAGAGGCGGTGATAGCCTGCTGTAATCGACATGCCGCAAAAAACCATCATGACGGCGAATATAGCCCATTCGAATGCGTCGAAGCCGTAGATCCAACCATACGCAGGGACGAGGGTCACCGCGAGAGCAGGCGTTACAGTAAACAGGATCATGTTCGTCCAGTTGATTGGCGCCTGGTCAGTCGTCTGAGGTGTTTGATCTGTAGAATGCATGAAATGTTCCTGAGAAGCGTTGTTACAATGCCATTAACTGTATCATGAATAGAAATGGCGCATCAGTGTTACGATGTTTCAATTGAGACGTCGGCCGCAAGGGAAAGGCCTAAAGCGACTCGCTGTGTTCTGCCAGGTTATTGCGCCGCTTAATGGTGTTTTCTTTGATGGCTAAGTGCAGCGTACAACGCATCGGCAACACGCTTGGTTCAGCTCAAGTGATAGGAATAAAACGATGGCATGTGACGGTGAAGTAAAAATCGATGCTCGGGTAATCGAATTAGAAGAAAAATTTAGTTTTCAGGAAGACACGCTTCAGCAACTCAACGACGTTGTCGCGAAACAGGGGCTGCAGATTATGGAGTTGGCGTTGCAGCTAAAAAACTGCAAAGAGCAATTAGAGGGGCTGCGTGAACGCGACGGCTCCATCGAAGGAGGCACCGTTGACGAGAGGCCTCCGCATTATTGAGCGGCAAAGCCAAGGCAGCCTCCGGCTAAATGCTACCGAGTGAACGTTATCTCCTGAGCGCTATTTAGAGGGCGATAACGTCGTCTGCTTGTAATCCCTTATCTCCATCGGTGACGACAAAATCAACTCGCTCTCCATCTTTTAGTGTCCGATGTCCTTCGCCCCGGATCGAGCGGAAATGGACAAAAATATCCTCACCGCTATCTCTCGTGATGAAGCCGAATCCTTTGGTTGAATTGAACCACTTCACCTCCCCCTGTTCTCTGTTTCCCTCTACCGCCGTCTGTTTGCTTGGCGCTTTGCTGTGGCTGCGTGAATGTCGATTACCGCGATTATTTTTTGTAGCGTTACGCGGTCGCGCGAGTATTGCTGACACAAGCGAGAGGGTTGCGATTAGAAGCATGCCGGTAAAAAAGTCGGTAGCGGTTAACGTGTAATTGGCGTTGGTAAGCGCGTGAACTGGATAGGCTAAGAGAAGTGTGAATAGGAGAGCGATGAGATAAGGATTCTTTTGCATGCTACGTGGTGTCCCTGCCGATTTATTATTGATTTTTAGTGGCCGCCTTCGCTGCGACGTCGTGACTAGTTGTGATTAGTCATGATTAGAAAGCCGCATGGTGATTAACTTTGATCTACTATTTTCTAGTTTTAACAACAGCTTAATTAAATAGTTTAAAGCATGCAGACAAGGAGCGCTAGTGGTGTGGGGCAAACGCTGCTAAGTATCGCTTAAGCTAGTATTCAGCTGCTTCGCTGTAAGGTCACATTCAATCAGACGCATTTCGCGTTTGCGTAGCGACGGCAGTGAGGAGAACTGGCATGACGAACTCCACTAGAAAACAGTGCGGCATAAATGATATAGGGGTATTTGGGCGCCAAAAAAGCGTGATAAAAGGCAGCATACTCGGCCTGTGTCTTCTTGTAGTCTCAGGAACCGCCTTGGCACAATCGAGCTATGAGTCGGTCGCGGTTATCTCTGCGCAGCCAGTCTATCAACTTACTCGAATCGAGACTCCTCAGGAACGCTGTGTCGAAGAACGCGTGGTGATTGAGAGAAGAAATCAGCAGGCTTCCGGTACACCGATTATTGTGAGTACGATAATCGGAGGGGCCCTAGGCAATGCAGTAGGCAATAATAAAAGCAGCAGAAGGGTTGGCGCGGTGTTGGGGGCGGTGTTGGGTAACTCCGTTGGGCGCGACATTGCGCGCCAGAGTCAAAGCTCCGATACTAGGGAATACCAGACTGTAGAGCGTTGTGAGACAGTTTTTGTTAGCCATGAAGAGGAGCGACTTCTTGGCTACGATGTGATCTATCAATTCAATGGTCACCAGTATAGTGTTCGCACAGAGCAAGACCCAGGGTCACAGATGAAAGTGCGCGTAGAGGTACAGCCTGTTTTCTAGGTGATGGTTACAGTGAGAAATATCCAAGGCTAGCGCCGGGGGAATGGGTGTGAGTAAAGTAGGATTGATAAAAGTGCAGATGAAGGTAGTGTTCTTCGCGCTCGCTCTTGTCCCGATGATCGAGGTTTCGGGCCAATCTGCACAGGATATCCAGACTCAACTGGAGCCTTCACGCCGCGGCGCCTCGGTGCCTCCAGCCCCCAATGCTTCAAAACTTGAATTAACGGAGCGGCAAGCCGTTGCTCGTGCACGTTCGGAATATTCGGGCAATGTGCTGCGCATTAGTCTCGTGGGCAATGGAGCTAATAGGCGCTATCAGATAAGGATGGAGAAGGAAGGAAAGGTCTTTACGCTGTTCGTTCACGCGCGCACAGGAAAAATCACTCGAGGTGGATAACGAGACAAGGATCCGCGGCGTGGTGGTCGGTTATGCGACGATATTTCGGAGTGTTCAATGCGAATTCTTATAGTAGAGGACGAAGACCTGCTCAGGCAACAGCTCGAAACGGGGTTAGTTCAGCACGGATTTATTGTGGATGCCGCGGCGGATGGCCGCAATGGGCTCTACTACGGAACAGAATATGACTACGATGCGGCGATCATTGATTTGGGGTTGCCACAAATCGACGGAATCACCTTGATCGAAGAGCTTCGTCGGGCAGGGCGAACCTTTCCAGTATTGATCTTGACCGCACGCGGCGATTGGCATGAGAAAGTGAAGGGTCTCAACGCGGGCGCCGATGACTATGTCGTAAAGCCGTATCACTTGGAAGAAATCGTCGCTCGCGTCAATGCGCTTCTGCGCCGTGCTGCGGGATTTGCTCACTCTTCTCTTGAATTCGGCCCGATACATATTGATCTCAGCGCAAAGCGTGTACTGCTGAACAATGAGTCTGTTGACCTAACCGCCTATGAATATAAATTGCTGGAATACCTGATGTTAAATGCAGGGAAAGTGATTTCGAAAGCGCAGCTAACCGAGCATCTCTACGCTCAGGACCACGATCGAGACAGTAATGTGCTCGAGGTGTTTGTGCGGCGACTAAGGCAGAAATTGGATCCAGATCAATCCCTCAATCCGATCGAAACTGTTCGTGGCCAAGGCTATCGCTTTGACCTCGAGCTGGCCTCTGAAAGCAGTCGTGCAGAGATCTAGCGGCGTTCAGGCTTCTCGAGGCGCTCGCTATTCTCTCCGTGCTCGCATGCTATTAGTGCTTAGCGCAGTCTTGCTGTTGTTCCTCGGTTTTACTGGAGTGGTCTTAGATCGGGCTTACCGGAACAGTGTCGAGGCGGGTGCCGCCGAGAGGCTACAGGTGCAAGTCTATCTCCTTCTCGCCGCGCTAGAGCAAGAGGCCGGTGAGTTCTTTGTTATCGAAGACATTCAAGATCCACGCTACGCGTCGATCAACTCCGGTCTTTACGGCTTCGTTTACGATGCGGCATTTGTCGAAATGTGGCGGAGTGATTCCGCGTTAACCCTCTCCTTTTCTTCGCGTGGACAGCAAGCACAGCCCATGCCGAGCGTTGGTGAATCGGTGTTCGAAACTGTAATAGACGCGACAGGCGAGCAGCTGTTTCGCTTCAGCTACGGGATTTTATGGGAAGGTATTGAGAGTCCATTTAGTGTGAGTGTGGTCGAATTAGCCGCGCCGTATTTTTCCGAAATTCGTGATTTTCGCAGAAGCCTAGGTCGCTGGCTTGGAGGCGCAGCGGCGTTGCTACTGATTGTTCTGTTGATCTTGCTGCGCTGGGGTTTGCGTCCGCTGGTGCGTCTTTCTCTAGAGCTCCGCAACATCGAGCAAGGAAGCAGCGAGCGCCTGACCGCGGGCTATCCGGATGAGCTGCGCGCAGTGACGGGAAACCTCAACAGACTAATCGACTCTGAGAGGCGCCAGCGCGAACGCTACAGAACGACACTGGCTGACCTTGCGCACAGTCTGAAAACACCGCTAAGTGTAGCGTCTGGGTCGATTGAAAATATGTCGAATTTGTTGCGCTATGAAAACAACTCAGACGAGCTGGATGAGCAGCTGGCGGTGATCAGGCAGACGCTCGCAAGGATGGATCAGATTGTAGGCTATCAGCTCCAGCGAGCAGTGACCTCCCAAAGTCACTCGACGCTCGCTGTCCGCGTCGATGTATCCACAGCAGTGACCGAATTGCTGGCAGTATTTAGGAAAGTGTATGCAGATCGTCATTTTATCGTCGATAGCCGATGTGAAGAAGCGTTGCAGTTCAGGGGCGAAGAGCGCGATCTGCTCGAAGTGCTCGGCAACACTCTGGACAATGCGTTCAAATATGGCAACTCCCAAGTGCGAATAATTGCAAGACTAGGCAACGTCGGGGGCCTTGAATTTTATATTGAAGATGATGGGCCCGGAATCGCGCCAGAGCAAAGAGACTATGTGCTCCAACGCGGTGCGCGAGCTGACACGCTTGCCCAAGGGCAGGGGATAGGGCTCGCCGTGGTGAGTGACATCATGGCGAGCTATCAAGGGAGCGTGTCTATAAGCACGAGCGACTTGGGTGGAGCAAGGTTCTCGCTCTACTTTCCGCAGCCTGAAATAGACGGGGTGCGTGACTGAGCGGGCGAAGCACACTATCGGTTCGCAATGCGAACCGTAAGGTGACTGATGCGCTAGAGGAAGAGTCCTCCCGCCACGGCAACCAGTGTCATTAGAAACAAAAACCATTTAATTGCTTCGGGCGAAGCGCGCACGGCAAGTTTGACTGCGAGATGTGCGCCTGTCATCGAGCCTATCGCTAAGATCAGCCCCGGCGCCCAAGCCACTTTACCAAAAATGATGAAAACGAGCAGCGCAATGCTCGTAAACGCGAGCGCGCATAAAGTCTTAAGTGCGTTTGCCCTCAAAAGGTCATAGCGCAGCCCGCCAGCAAGCGCAGCGATCAATATAAATCCAACGCCAGCTTGGACAAATCCGCCGTAAACGCCTGCCGCGAACAGCCCCCACCAGCCCATTCGGCTCTCATCCGGTGTCAGCGCCACTGTATCAGGCGAGTGAGCGATCATGCTCGGGCGCACAAGAATGATGAGGCTCATGCAGAGAATAGTGCCTAGTAGTAGAGGCTTCAAATAAACGTTGGGCAAAACCGCAGCGGCTAGTGCGCCGATTAAGCCTCCGCTCATTGTGGGAATAAGTATCGGGATTAACGCAGGCCTGTCTAGGCTGTTGTTCTTGTCATATCCTCGCAAGCCAACGAGGCACTGAAGCATCACTGCAACTCTGTTGCTGCCATTGGCGATGTCCGCAGGCAAGCCAAGCATCATCAGCACTGGAAGGGTTAGATTAGAACCGCCTCCTGCCACTGTATTAATTGCGCCTGCGAAAAACCCCGTAATGCAGAGCAATGCAATACTCGCTAGATTGATATCCATGTCTATTTCTCAATGTTGCGAAAGCGCGTTGCTATGTATAAATATTTGCCACTCTCAGCGAGTGGCCGGCGCAAGTATAGCCTGATTTTTGGATAAGCCCACGGTTAGGACTCATGATTGACTCGCAGCCGTCAGCCTGGTCTCAAATGCTTAGCTTACTGCGATCCTGGGTTTTGGGAGCTGCGATCAAAAGTGGCGCTTGATTCGCTTTCGAATCAATTGCGAACTAATTTAGGGTAGGGCGAAAGATAGCGCTAACAATTGAAAATACTAGGATGCTCTGTTCGCACATGGCTTGTCATCAAGAGAGGGAATTAGAGCAATGCGAGTTGCCCTGAGTGCAAAAAACTCATTGTCTTCAGGAAATTATCAAGGTTTTGGCTTGATCGAAATCTTGGTGTCAATGCTGCTTTTGAATATTGGCCTGCTTGGCTTGATGGGCTTGCAGACGCTTGGCTTACAAGCAGAGCGAAGTGCGTTCTTCCGCACGTCGGCGTCGCTAATCAGTACAGATGCGGTTGAAAGGATTCGCGCGAATCGAACAGGATTCGTTGCGAGTGTTTACTCTTCTGCCACGTCTGATGCGAACGACTCTTGTTTTAAGCGAGCGGGCTGTTCTTCCAGCTAATGACTCCTTCGATATCTTTCATTGACTGCCAGTTAAGCGGTTGATCGATATTGTCTAGCTCGCGATTGCCATTCCTGTCTATAAAGCTCAGCACCCCCTCGCTCCATTTTCCTTGGCAACTTCGGCTGTCTTCAGAGCCGCACAGCGTGACGATTTCTCCGCTTGAAATCGCCGATACTTTGGCGCTTTCGACAGCCTTGCTAAGTCGTTGAAGAGTAAGTGTTGACTGAGCAAGGGTGTTTAGATGCCGAATATTAGGAAATGAAAGCCCCACTAAAATACTTATCAATAGCATCGCTAGCGAAAGCTCGGCGAGCGTTGTCCCGCTTGCTGTTTCGGCCGGGCTAAAAAATGAGTGCGACCTTGCCATAACGAGTTCCTTTTCGAGCGCTTCTATATGAAAGATCGGTTTACAGTACCAGTCAGCTCTCTTGCACAGTGATGTGCGCTCTATAAGCAATAGTCGCCAGGCAACCTTGGTGCGAAATAACATCAAAAACAAAATCCCCTCGAGAGGGCATGTTCTTTTTTGATGTCACTATTTTATCGGTGTGCGGTGGGGTCGCGTGTATGGGCTTGGTGTTTAAGGTCTAAAGGTCAGACGAATTGCGTACTCAATGTTGAATGGTAGTGCGACAGCGCTGTCTTCATCGACAGATTTCGCTACAATTGAGTAACTTAAAGGTGCGCTCCATCATTAGAGTTGCTTAAAGGGTCTGAAATTTGAAAGGGCCTAGGGTTTGAAAAGGCCTAAAATTTGAGCTGCGCCCACGATTCAGAGACCATTATGTCGACCACACGTCCTTTTACCGTAGTCATGGCGCAGCTTAATTTCGTTGTGGGTGCAATAGACGATAACACCACGCTGCTGATCGATTCAGCACGGAGAGCGATCGCCGAGTCTAATGCTCAATTTGTGATCTTCCCCGAACTCACGCTTACAAGCTATCCACCCGAAGATCTGTTGCTAAGACCCAGTCTTGAGCCTCGTATGAAAGTGGCGATGGATCGAATTCTTGCAGCAAAGCTACCAACAACGCTTGTTTTTGGTTACCCCGAAAGCTCTGATGGGAAATTGTATAATTCTCTTGCCGTTGTCGATCAGGGCAAACTTCTTGCGACTTATCGAAAGCAGTGCTTGCCTAACTATCAAGTTTTCGATGAGAGGAGGTATTTTCAAGCGGGAAATCAGCCCTGTGTTTTAGAAATCCATGGCCTTCGGCTTGGATTCACAATCTGCGAAGATCTCTGGGAGGAGATGCCCACTCAACAATTTGAGCACCAGTCACTCGACTTGTTGTTGAATATCAACGCATCGCCTTTTCATCGTGGCAAAGCATGCGAGCGCCGCCAGCTACTTAAACGAAGGGCGCAAGCTATCGGCGCTCCAATCGCCTACGTTAATTTGGTTGGCGGGCAGGACGAGTTGGTTTTTGATGGAGGCTCCCTTGCAGTTGACAGCGTCGGCAACGCGGTGGTGCAAGCGCCGCAGTTTGAAGCGGGCCTCTATCCAGCTGTTTTTAAGCGGTCGAGTTCTGGTCGCTATGAACCAGCCTGTGTGTCATGCGCGACTCAACCAAGTGATCTCGCTCAGGTCTACAAGGCGCTCACCATCGGCGTGCGTGACTATGTGACAAAAAATGGATTCAAAGGCGTTGTGCTCGGGCTGTCAGGTGGAATCGATTCTGCATTAACTTTGGCGATTGCCGTCGACGCACTTGGTGCGAACGCTGTTCACGCCGTAATGATGCCGTTCGAATATACCTCTCAACTGAGTCGCGATGCTGCCGCTGAGCAGGCGGCGACACTCGGCGTGGCCTACCGATCGATTTCTATCAAGTCGATTTACGATCAGTTTGTGGGGGCGCTTGCCTCAGAATTCGAAGGCTTAGCTGAAGACGTGACAGAGCAAAATCTTCAGGCTCGATGTCGCGGAGTGCTATTGATGGCCATTTCTAATAAGAAAGGCTATCTGGTACTCACGACAGGCAACAAGAGTGAGATTGCTGTTGGCTATTCTACGCTCTACGGTGACATGGCTGGCGGCTTCGATGTGCTCAAGGATGTGTCTAAAACTCTGGTATATGAGCTATCAAAGTATCGGAATGAGCTGGGAGGGACTGGTGAAAGTGGCGCGTTTGAGGCAATTCCTCAGAGAGTAATCGACAGACCGCCGTCAGCTGAACTCGCACCTGGGCAAGTGGATCAAGATAATCTGCCTCCCTATGACATACTCGACAGGATACTCGAGCTCTATATCGAAGAGGATGCTAGTGCGTCAGCAATTGTTGCCGAAGGCTTCGACGAGCAATTGGTCAGGCGAGTGCTAAGGTTGGTCGACGTGAATGAATACAAACGCCGGCAGAGTCCTACGGGCGTTCGTTTAACGCGACGCGGCTTTGGACGTGACCGGCGCTACCCGATCACTAATGGTTGGCCCATTGGCGGCTAGCTACCCAAGGATTTAAAGTACGCCAAGCGTAAGTATGCTCAGCCATGAGCGCTTTCCCGATTCGCTAGGAACCTGACCCTGTTCGTCGATGATTTGCTGGCTGCCTGAGGAGTAAGGGCGGCGGGTCGGCGCCAATGGTGGCTCGATTCGATTGTCGCCTATCAAGCCGAAACTCACTGTATAGAGAAGCGAGGGATTCGTGATTTCCGTACGGACATTGAAATCTCCCGCTTCTGTTAAAGAGGCATGCTCTGGGTAATTGCTGCGCAGAAGCGCGAGTGAGGTGTCGGCCAGATCGTTCAGGCCCAGACGCAGATAACATTCTGCCATTATAGCTACGCCATCTGCCACTGCGGGCGACTCCTGGAAATTTTCGACCACATACTGAGCCCGTCGGAGTGCGGCAATATAAGCCCTGCGCTCGAGGTAGTAATTGGACACATGAATTTCATAGGCAGCCAAGTTATTGCGTAAATAGACCATGCGCGAACGTGCATCCGCAGCGTAAGGACTGTCAGGATAGAGCGCGATTAACTGAGCAAAGTCTGAAAACGACTCGCGTGCTCTACCGGGGTCGCGTTTGGTCTGATCTACGGGGAGAAAGCGGTTTAGAAAGCCTGAATTCTCACTAAAAGACGCTAAGCCTTTCATGTAATAGGCATAGTCGATATTGTCACTGTCTGGATGTAAGCGAATGAAACGGTCGGCAGCGGCGCGCGCGGCCTCCACATCACTGTTGCGGTAATAAGCGTAGACAATTTCTATTTGCGATTGCTCAGCAAAGCGCCCGAACGGAAAGCGCGACTCGAGCCCCTGATACGTTGCGATCGCCCCTGTAAAATTTTGCCCATTAAGCTGATCTAACGCACGGCGATAGAACTGCTCTTCGTTGGTTAAACCAGCGAATTCATCTCTTTCCTCATCTCCTCCAAACAGGCCGCAACCTGAGAGAAATGAGCTCAGGACGAGCAAGAGGGCTATGGTGCGTAATTTCATGAGTTAAGCTCTATCTTTGATAATGCGCGCTATTTAACCACAGCTCACGGAGCGCGGCGAGGTTTGGCCTGTGTAGACTGCGAATATCGAGTATTATGCACGGCTTAAACCCTCAATCGTTGTAAAAGCTGAAAGCCATGACTCATATTGTACTTAGTGCACAAGTGCCCGAAACGTTCGCGAATCAACGCTTAGACCTCGTCGCAGCGCAATTGTTTCCTGATTATTCGCGTGCTCGCCTCCAGACATGGATAAAAGAGGGGCAGCTCAAGGTAAATTCGAGCGCCGCGCGACCTCGAGACACGGTCTACCTTGGCGACGAATTAAGTGTCGATGTAGTGCTGCAAGCCGAGCGCGAATGGGAAGCGCAGGCTATGCCCATCGATATAGTGTTTGAAGATGAACATTGCATTATTCTAAATAAGGCGACCGATGTGGTGGTTCACCCCGCGGCAGGTCACCGGGATGGGACGTTGTTAAATGGCTTGCTGAGTCACTGCCCCTCGCTTAAAGAGGTGCCGCGGGCGGGTATAGTCCACCGTCTCGACAAGGACACGACCGGGTTACTGATGGTAGCCAAGACACTAAAGTCTCATGTGCAACTCGTCGAACAGCTGCGGCTGAGAGAGGTCAAGCGTGAATACGAAGCGGTCGCACAAGGTGTATTAACCGGAGGCGGCAAAGTTGATGCACCTCTGGGACGGCACCCTGTTAATCGAAAGCGCCGCGCCGTTGTCGAAGACGGGCAGGAAGCGGTGACTCACTACCGAGTTCTCAATCGCTATCGTTCTCACACGCATATTCACGTTCAACTCGAGACGGGGAGGACGCATCAGATTCGCGCGCATCTGTCGCATATCAATATACCGCTGGTTGGCGATCCTCTTTATTCTGGCAGGTTACAGATGCCGGCCGGATGCTCGCCAGTGTTAGCTGCGTGTCTGCGCAGCTTTAAGCGCCAAGCCCTGCATGCCCGCAGGCTAACCTTGCAGCACCCAGCAACGGGCGAGACGATGGTTTGGGAGGCGCAGTTGCCACAGGATTTTAAGGATTTATTGACCGTTCTTGATGATGATGTCCGCGCTGTCTGAACGCGGCAGTGCTGCGGATAATCGCTGAGCCTAATTTGTGTACCAGGAGTGCCGGCGATGCCCACCGTTGAATTGATTGAATCGCCGTGGAATGACGATGGCCAAGTGTTTGCTGGTGTCACGCTTCGCGGCGTGTCGGCCGGAAAGAGCGGCTTTACCGGTTTTAATTTTGCTGATCATGTTGGCGATAATGTCGAGCGAGTTGCGCAGCATCGCACGCTTATTGCCAATCAAGTCTTGAATGATTTGAAATCGGCGCCTAAGACTCTGTCTCAGGTTCAGAATGAAGCACCTAGCGTTGACCTGCAGCGTCGCAGGGGTGCTGCTGAGCATGGGCTTTCGTGGCACTGGTTAAATCAAGTTCATGGAACGGCTGTTCACGAAATTGACAGAATCCCGCAGGTGTCTGTGGGTGAGTGCCCCGAAGCGGATGCAGTCGTTACCCGCATTCCGCGGCAGGTGTGCTGCATTTTGACCGCAGATTGCCTCCCCGTGTTTTTCTATAATCCCACAACGTCTCAAGTAGCGCTTGCCCATGCAGGATGGCGTGGACTAGCCGAAGGCGTTCTTGAGGCGACGGTTCGAGCTATGGGCGGGGAGGCATCGGCTATTCAGGTATGGTTCGGTCCTGCAATAGGCCCTTGCCACTTTGAGGTTGGTGCTGAGGTTCGTAACCAATTCTCTGCGGCAAGCGAGTCGGCGGAAAGCTTAACAGCGGTTCACGCTGCTTTCACGCCGAGTAAGAATGCAGGGAAATTTATGGCAGATATCTATGCATTAGCCGTGATAAGGCTCAAAACCCTCGGTATTCGGGCCATCTCTGGGGCAGGGCTATGCACTTTTTGCGAGCCCGAGCGTTTTTATTCTTTCAGGCGAGAAGCCGAATCCGGCAGGCTCTTAAGCTTGATATTTATCAAGTAAGGTCTTCTGCTTCCCCTGTTTAGAGTATCCCCCCCTTTGTTTTTCTCGCAGAGCCCCAATTTAGTGACTACAAGGTAAATAATTTGGCGGTTGATACACCGCTCAACTCAATGCAGAGGGCACGGGTATGCGAATGGACAAACTCACAAGCAAATTGCAGTCGGCACTTGCCGACGCGCAGTCTTTAGCGCTTGGTAAAGAGAACAACATGATTGCCCCTGCGCATTTGATGCATGCCCTCGTGCAACAGCGAGACGGTTCAGTGCGTCCATTGCTATCGCAGACAGGGTTTAATCTGAGTCAACTAGAGCAAGGTCTGGCAACACTCATCGATGATTTGCCGCGCGTAGCAGACAACGGCGGCGAGGTAGGCATTTCTCCAGAAATGTCCAAGTTGTTAAATCAGGCCGACAAACTTGCTCAAACTAAGAGCGATAGTTTTGTCTCTAGCGAGTTGGTATTGCTAGCAGCAATGCACGAGAGCGGTGCGCTTGGCAAACTGCTCAATAGTTTTGGGGTGTCAGCGCAGGCATTAGAAACTGCCGCACAAAACCTGCGCGGTGGTGCGAATGTCGATGGTGCTAATGCCGAGGATAGCTGGCAGGCGCTGTCGAAATTCTGTGTCGACCTCACTGCGCGCGCCGCCGAGGACAAACTGGATCCTGTGATCGGACGCGATGCCGAGATTAGGCGGACGATTCAGGTTTTGCAACGCCGCACGAAAAACAATCCTGTGCTCATTGGTGAGCCCGGTGTTGGCAAAACGGCAATCATCGAAGGGTTGGCACAGCGCATTATTAATGGCGAAGTTCCCGAAGGCCTTAAAGAGAAAAAAATTCTCTCCTTAGACATGGGCGCACTTATCGCGGGTGCGAAATTTCGGGGTGAATTTGAGGAGAGGCTCAAGTCGGTACTTGCCGAGATCGCGAAGCTTGAGGGCAACGTTATCCTGTTTATCGATGAGCTACATACGATGGTCGGCGCAGGCAAAGCCGAGGGTGCAATGGATGCGGGCAACATGCTGAAACCAGCGCTCGCGAGAGGTGAACTGCACTGTGTCGGTGCTACAACGCTCGATGAATATCGTCAGTATATCGAGAAAGATGCAGCGTTAGAGCGCCGCTTTCAGAAGGTATTGGTCGATGAGCCTTCCGAGGAAGATACGATCGCAATACTGCGAGGGCTTAAAGAGCGTTACGAGGTTCACCACGGCGTTGCGATTTCTGATGGCGCGATTATCGCGGCGACTAAGCTGTCACAACGTTACATTACAGACAGGCAGCTGCCCGACAAAGCGATCGATTTAATTGATGAAGCGGCAAGCCTTATTCGGATGGAAATTGACTCTAAACCTGAGGAAATGGACAGACTCGAGCGGCGTCTCATTCAGCTTAAAATAGAACGAGAGGCACTCAAGAAAGACGAAGAACCCGCTACGCAAAAACGCAAAGAAAAGCTGGCCGAATCGATTGAGGAATTAGAGCGAGAATTCTCCGACCTCGAAGAAATTTGGAAAGCTGAGAAAGCCTCAGTGCAGGGTGTGCAAACCATTAAAAGCTCGCTAGAGCAGGCGCGAAGCGATATGGAACATGCTCGGCGCGCAGGCGATCTGGGGCGCATGTCCGAAATTCAATACGGCATTATTCCCGAACTCGAAGCGAAACTCGAGTCTGCCACTACGGTTGAGGCGCAGGAGAAGCAACTGCTGCGCAGTCGCGTAACAGATGAAGAGATCGCCGAAGTGGTTGCCCGGGCAACGGGAATTCCGGTGAGCAAAATGCTTGAAGGCGATCGCGAAAAACTTTTGCAGATGGAGGGCAGTTTGCACGAGCGAGTTATAGGCCAGAACGAGGCGGTTTCCGCTGTGTCTAATGCCGTGCGTCGCTCTCGTTCGGGCCTTTCGGATCCGAATCGGCCGAATGGGTCGTTTCTATTTCTTGGCCCGACTGGGGTCGGAAAAACTGAATTGTGTAAGGCTTTAGCAGAGTTTTTGTTCGATACCGAAGACGCCATGGTGCGGATCGATATGTCGGAATTCATGGAGCGCCATTCAGTTGCGCGGTTGATCGGTGCCCCTCCTGGCTATGTTGGCTATGAGGAGGGCGGCTATTTAACCGAAGCGGTGAGGCGCAGACCTTATTCTGTTCTGCTATTGGATGAGATCGAGAAAGCGCATCCCGACGTGTTCAATATTCTTTTGCAGGTCATGGAAGATGGTCGGCTAACCGATGGGCATGGCCGTACAGTTGACTTTCGCAATACAGTGATCGTAATGACCTCGAACCTCGGCTCAGACCACATTCAAGAAGCGATGCTAAAGGGGGCGATTACGGGGGCGACCGGTGAAGAGGCGGCTTACTCGGCGATGAAGGAAACGGTACTACAGGTTGTCGTCAAACACTTTTCGCCAGAATTTGTGAATCGCATAGACGAAACCGTCGTGTTTCAGCCGCTTCAGTCTGGTCAGATTCGCGCAATTGCTGAGATACAGATTGAACTGCTTAATGATCGGTTACGCGAGCGAGACTTGGTTTTAGAGGTATCGAGTGCGGCGCTCGATAAACTGGCAGAGGCGGGCTATGACCCTGTCTACGGCGCGCGACCGCTGAAGCGCGCTATTCAGAACCACATCGAGAATCCGTTGGCACAGGAGGTGCTTAAGGGTTCTTTCGCGCCGGGTAGCGTGATCCTTGTGGATGCTAATCCGGCCGGTGGCCTCAGTTTCGAGGCCTCGGCGGTACACTGAGGTCTCGAAGATTTGTTAGAAGCCAATGCGCAGCATTTACTGCCCTCTTGGTGCCTAAATCCCTTTCAGTCACTTGACTTTCCTAGGCGAGATGTCAGACTTCCGCTACTACGTCATGAAAACAGGCGAAACCCTGCTTCCATCGACTCGATCTGCTTGCCGCACCCGGCTAAGCTGCAGATCGACCCCTAGGTGTTAAAAACAGCCACCTAAGGTCTCTATCACGTTATCGCGTATGAGGCCGACTAAATAGCGAGTACTTAGAGCACTCGCGCCTAAACCTAATCAATTCGGCTTATTCGCTATGCGTGGATTCACTGCGCTCGCATATCCTCTAGCCGATTGTCCTTCAAGCGAATGTGCAACGTGGTGCTGCTGCCGTGGGATTGGGTAGGTGATCAGCTCAAACTATTCTAGCGTTAACCCAATGACTGCAATAATGCAGACGCAAACTAAGAGGCGAAACAAGTGGAACAACTATCCGGTGGCGACATGCTCACTCGTGCGTTACATGACGAGGGCGTAGACCTTATTTTTGGCTACCCCGGTGGCGCAGTACTCCATATTTACGACGCGATCTTTAGACAAGACAAAATCGAGCATATTCTGGTTCGGCATGAGCAAGCGGCAACGCATGCCGCTGACGGCTATGCGCGGGCGACGGGCAAGCCCGGCGTTGTACTTGTGACCTCGGGTCCGGGAGCAACCAATGCCGTAACCGGCATCGCAACAGCCTATATGGATTCGATTCCTATGGTGATTCTGTCGGGGCAGGTCGAAAGCCGTCTAATCGGCACCGACGGTTTCCAAGAAACCGACATGGTGGGCATCTCGCGGCCTATCGTAAAACACAGCTTCATGGTCGAAGACCCCGCTGATATCCCTATGATTGTGAAGAAGGCCTTTCATATTGCGACAACAGGTCGTCCGGGGCCTGTGGTTATCGATATTCCAAAAGACGTCACTGATCCCAAGGTGAAAAATCTCTATGAATATCCTAAAGACATAAAAATGCGCTCCTATACTGTGCCTGGCAAAGGACACAGTGGGCAGATTAAGAAAGCAGTCGATGCCCTGTTAGGCGCAAAGCGACCTATGATCTATGCCGGAGGCGGCGTCATTCAGGGTGAGGGCGCGGCCCTGCTAACCAAGCTTACACAAAAGCTCGGCTATCCAATCACTAACACGCTTATGGGCCTCGGTGCTTATCCTGCATCCGACCCACAGTTCTTAGGCATGCTGGGTATGCACGGGACCTATGAAGCCAATATGGCGATGCATTATTGCGACGTGTTGCTAGGCATTGGCGTGCGGTTTGACGACCGTGTGACCAATTCCGACACCAGTAAGTTTTGTCCCGATGCGACTATTTTGCATGTTGATATTGACCCTGCGTCTATTTCAAAAACCGTCGCGGCAGATGTGCCGATCGTTGGCTCGGTGACCGCTGTGCTCGAAGAGATGATCGACTGTCTAGAACAGGCGCAGCAAGCGTGCGATGCAGAAGCGCTTGAGACGTGGTGGCAGCAAATCGCGAAGTGGCGCGAGAAGGATTCTCTCGGCGTGACTCCGCACACTAACGGTGTCATCAAACCGCAGCAAGTCGTGCAGGCCGTCCATCGCATTACTAAAGGAGACGCGTATATCTCTACCGACGTGGGTCAGCATCAAATGTTTGCGGCTCAGTACTATGGCTTCGATAAGCCACGACGTTGGATTAATTCTGGCGGTCTCGGCACTATGGGCTTCGGTTTCCCGGCGGCGATGGGCGTGCAATTGGCGTTTCCAGATGCTATCTCGGTGTGTATCACCGGTGAGGGTAGCTTTCAGATGAATCTGCAAGAATTCGCGACCTGTATGCAGTACAACCTCCCGGTGAAGATCATTTGTTTGAACAACCAATCGCTTGGCATGGTGCGGCAATGGCAGGACATGCAATACGGTGGTCGCTATTCGCATAGTACCTACGCAGAGTCGTTGCCCGATTTCGTCAAGCTTGCCGAAGCCTACGGGCATGTTGGTATTCGAGTTGAAAATTTAGGCGAATTGGATTCCAAGTTAGAAGAGGCCTTTGCACTAAAAGACCGGCTCGTCTTCGTTGACGTTATGGTCGACCCCGAAGAGCACGTCTACCCCATGGCTATTAAGGGTGGGGCGATGAAAGACATGATTTTGAGCAAGACGGAGAGAACATAAGATGCGCCGAATTATATCGCTATTAATGGAAAATGAGCCTGGAGCTCTCTCTCGCGTTGTCGGGCTTTTCTCTCAGCGGAGCTACAACATCGACTCGCTTACGGTGGCGCCCACCGAAGATAATTCTCTGTCGCGCCTGACTGTCATGACAAGTGGCGACGAGCGCAAAATCGAGCAGATTACTAAACACCTCAATAAGTTGATCGACGTGGTAAAGCTTGTCGATCTCTCTGAGAGTGCGCATATCGAACGCGAGCTCATGCTCATTAAAGTCAAAGCAGTGGGCGCTCAGCGCGCAGAAGTTCAGCGTATAGCCGATATTTTCCGCGGACAAATTGTGGACATCACTGCGACGGCGTTAAGCATTCAGGTGACCGGAACAAGCGACAAGTTAGACGCCTTTATTGCGGCGCAAGCTGAGAATACAGTGCTTGAGGTGGCGCGCACCGGTGTGTGTGGAATTTCACGTGGCGACAAGGTGCTTACGCTATAGAGAGTTTTTCGGACGTAAAAAAAGGCCCCATTTACTCGCTACTGCGGTTGGATCGGGCCTTTTTTACTTGCGCTGCGCTATCGCAGAGACTGTTTCTTCTTAGTTAGATCGCGCGCTTCATTGCGGTCATGTAGCGGCGAAGACGCTTGCCAACTACTTCGATTGGGTGGCTACGAATACTGTCGTTAACTTCGATGAGAGCAGCATTGTCGACACCGTTGTCGCTGGCGTTGAGACCGCGGCCAATCACATCTTCGTCGATTTTCTTCATGAAGTCTTCAAGCATTGGCACACAGGCGTGGGAGAATAAATAACACCCGTATTCCGCTGTGTCAGAGATCACTTTGTTCATTTCATAAAGTTTCTTGCGGCCGATCAGGTTCGCGATAAGAGGAACCTCATGGAGAGATTCGTAGTAGGCAGACTCTTCGATGATGCCGCTGGCTGTCATTGTCTCGAAGGCGAGCTCTACGCCGGCCTTAACCATCGCAACTAAGACGATCCCATTTTCATAATACTCTTGCTCGGCAATGGTCATATCGCCTGCGGGCGTTTTCTCAAACGCAGTCTCGGTAGTGGCTTCGCGCCAAGTGAGGAGTTTTATGTCGTCGTTGGCCCAGTCTTCCATCATGCCTGCTGAGAACGCGCCAGTGATAATGTCATCCATATGCTTTTCGAAAAGCGGACGCATAATGTCTTTTAACTCATCCGCAAGCTCGTTTGCGACTAACTTAGCAGGATTGCTCAGGCGATCCATCATTGTGGTGATGCCGCCGTGCTTTAAGCCCTCTGCGATGACTTCCCAGCCGTGCTGGAGGAGTTTTGACGCGTAACCCACGTCGATGCCTTTCTCGACCATTTTTTCGAAGCAGAGGATCGAACCTGTTTGCAGCATGCCGCAGAGGATAGTCTGCTCGCCCATGAGGTCGGATTTAACCTCAGCAATAAACGATGACTGCAACACGCCAGCACGGTCGCCTCCCGTGGCTGCTGCGTAAGCCTTCGCAATAGCCATGCCGTCACCATTCGGATCGTTTTCGGCGTGAACCGCTATCAGAGTGGGCACACCGAAGCCGCGCTTATATTCTTCGCGCACTTCAGAACCGGGTGACTTAGGTGCAACCATGACGACTGTGAGGTCGTCACGCACCTGCATGCCTTCTTCGACAATATTGAAACCATGAGAGTAGGCGAGGCAAGCGCCGTGCTTCATCAGAGGCATGACCTGCTCGACAACCTGCGTATGCTGCTTGTCGGGTGTCAGGTTAAGCACTAAATCAGCTGTCGGAATGAGTTCCTCGTAGGTGCCAACGGTGAAGCCGTTCTCGGTCGCATTCTTCCACGAATCGCGTTTTTCGGCGATCGCCGCTGCGCGGAGCGTGTAGGACACGTCGAGACCGCTATCGCGCATGTTGAGGCCTTGGTTTAAGCCTTGGGCGCCGCATCCCACGATCACGACTTTTTTACCAAGCAGCTTGGTCACGCCATCGCTGAACTCGCTAGCATCCATAAAGCGGCATTTGCCCAGTTGGTCTAACTGCAGGCGTAAAGGCAGCGTATTAAAGTAATTCATGGATTAGACTCCGGTATTCACTTGGTTTAATTCTAAGGCATTGAGGTGAGCGCGCAGTTACACTTCATTGAAGAAACGATAAGTGTGATGCTCACCGAGGTGAGGAGCGATATTATAGCATCTACATTCAGGCGTAAAATGAAGATTAAACACGCCTTTGTATCAAATAGGGCTAGAGCCTGATTAGATGAGCGCTATAATCGCCGAATTGCAGCTTTGGCCTGTCATCATGGGTATGGGGACCGAATTGCTCTCAACGTACCACAAAAGGTTTTAAGACTATGTCAGAAGAACTCCAATCGTCGGCTAAGAACGAAGCCCTACAGGATAGCAACGTCGGCAGCCCAGATTCAGAACGTGTGGACGAAAGGTCGTCAAGCGCAGTGCCGATTGAAGGGCCGATTGAAGAGCCGATTGAAGAAGAGGCCAGTTTGGATCAAGCCGCAGCAGCGGCTGAAGAGACGACTATGGAGGACGGACTCGAGACTCTATTGCCTATCGATGAGCACGAGGAGATTGTGTCCGAAGGGGGTAAAACAATAATCCGCCGCGGGATTTTCTTACTCCCAAACTTATTAACGCTCGGGGCTATGTTTTCTGGCTTCTATGCCATCATCGCGGGAATGGCCGGAGACTTCAATGAGGCGGGCTGGGCGATTTTCATTGCGGGTGTGCTTGATGGGCTCGATGGCCGAATCGCGCGTTTGACAAATACTCAGAGTGCGTTTGGCGCCCAGTTCGACAGCCTCTCGGACCTGGTATCCTTCGGCGTAGCACCGTCGCTGATCATGTTCAGTTGGGCGTTCGAAGATATAGGACGCTTTGGCTGGGCAGCGAGCTTTATCTATATGTCTTGTGCAGCGCTGCGTCTTGCGCGCTTCAATGTGCAGCTCGGGACTACAGATAAGCGCTTCTTCGTCGGGCTGCAGTCGCCACTCGCTGCTGCTGTTGTTACCTTTATACCGTGGGTTGGGCATAAATATGAGGTTGCTATGACGCAGCCCCTAGCGATCGGGCTTGCGATTGCGACCGTATTCATAGGTATGCTAATGATCTCGAACTACCGTTATATCAGTTTCAAAGAAATCGACTTCAAAGGCACCGTTCCTTATTTGTTCTTTGTGGCGGCAGTCGTGTTGCTTGTAATTATTGCACAGAATCCGCATGAGACGCTGCTTTTGATGGCCCTTGCCTATGCGACAACGGGGCCGCTCATGTGGCTCTATCGCAAACAGCAGAGTTTACGGAGCAAATAACAAGGCGGGGCAGTGGTTGAGAGTCATTGCGATTAACCTCATTTACTCGCATTAAAGAGAAGGAGTGCACACATGTTAATCAAGAAGCCAAGCGATATAGCAGGTTCGGAAATCACGCCGCACAGTGTCTATAAGCAACGGCGCGAATTCATAAAAGGTGCGGGGTTGCTCGTCGGCGGGTCACTCCTGCCAAATCTCGCAGGTGCGCAGTCTGGGGATGCACTAAAAGCGCGAGCGCCCGCAGGCCTCAAGACCTCGCCTGCAGCACCTTGGCTTCAGGATAAATTCACTTCGATCACTCGTGCGCCCGATGTTGCCCCTTATTTTACAGACGAGGCGCTCACGCCCTACGAGGATGTAACTCGTTATAATAATTTTTACGAATTCGGCATGGACAAAGCCGACCCTTCGTCTAATTCTGGCGAGTTTAAATCCGATCCTTGGTCGGTCGAAATCGCGGGGGAGGTGGGTAAGCCTGGGGTCTACGCGCTCGAAGACATCCTAAAGCCACACGACCTTGAAGAGCGCATCTATCGTCTGCGCTGCGTCGAAGCCTGGTCGATGGTTATCCCGTGGATAGGGTTTCCCCTAGCCGATCTCATTAAGCGGTTTGAACCAACGTCCAAAGCAAAATTTATCGAGTTCGAGACGATTGTCGATCACGAATCGATGCCGGGTATACGCTCGCGATTTGCAATCGTCCGATGGCCTTATCGTGAGGGGCTGCGGATGGATGAGGCAATGAATCCCCTGACTTTTATGGCGGTGGGTCTTTATGGTGAGCACTTGCCTGCTCAGAACGGTGCACCTATGCGCCTAGTTGTGCCGTGGAAATATGGATTCAAGAGTATCAAGTCTATCGTGAAGATCAATTTCCGCGAGACTATGCCGAACACGACATGGGTGGATTTGCAGGCGCGCGAGTATGGTTTTTATGCCAATGTGAATCCTGCTGTTCATCATCCTCGCTGGCGCCAAGATATGGAGCGAAGGCTTCCGCAGACGCTGTTCGACCGCAAAGTGATCCCTACCCAGCCGTTTAATGGTTACGGCGAACAAGTTGCCTCTCTCTATAAAGGGATGGACTTAAGTCGCTACTATTAGTTAGCAAACGCGCCAGTCGGCTCTAAAGCTGACTGGTTATGGCTGCTACCGGTTCGGGTATGGGCCGATAGGCTATGACACTCAGCGGCTAGTTCAGTCGCTAAAGAGGAATGTTACAAGATGAAGCGCCTGCGCATTCTGACCTTCCTTATTTGTCTCATTCCTTTCGTGCTGCTTTTGCTCAAGGTGCTCCAGAACGATCTCGGTCCGGACCCTGCGAAAGAGCTTGCGCTTGAAACAGGCGAGTGGTCAATTCGCTTTCTTTTACTTGCTTTGGCGATGACCCCGCTCCGGCATCTGTCAGGGCGTATGGAGTTCGCTCAGCGGCGAAGAATGATCGGGCTATTCGCCCTTTTTTATGCGAGCGTCCATTTCCTAGTTTGGGTGATTTTTTTACTCGGCCTCAGATGGGGAGCTATTCTTGAAGAGGTTGTCGAGCGACCTTATATAACAATCGGCTTTTCCTCTTTTTTGATTTTGATCGTCCTTGGTGCAACATCCCCTCGAGTAATGGTTCGCAAGCTCGGCAAGAATTGGCGCCGATTGCATCGATTGGTCTATGTCGCCGGTGTTTTGGCAGTCATACATTTGGTCTGGATAGTCCGAACCGACCTCTCAGAGGCGCTACTCTACGGTGCGATATTAGCCGGGCTCCTCGGGTGGAGGTTAGTTTTTGCACGAAACAAGGCGCGTGGGGCTGCCTTATCGCCCTTGCGCAAAATTTAATTTCATTAAGTGTCTGTGCGTCGATGAGCGTCCAGCCGAGTTTGCAAGGCGCGCCGTTTCGGCGTTCAATAACTCACTATTGCCATTGGGGTGACGTGAGCGACATGCGCTTCTAGCATTTGATCAAAGTATTTAGCATTTCTTATTAGAAACCCCTTGTCACGCGGCTTTGGATAAGTATAATGCGTCCTCCCTGAGACGACGTCTCAGCGAAAAGTTCTTTAAAAATGTAGATTAAGTAATAGAGGTGGGTGCTTGCCGAGGTACTGTCTGTAATCCAAAAGTTATAGATAGACACTCAAGGTAAGCAACTGCGTTAATTTATTTAGGCGCTCGTTGTTGTCGCTTTAGGGTGATGGTAACGAATGTCAGTAGTTGTTTTTTTGAGCGATTGTTTGAACTTGTTTTCTTCGCTGGTTTCGGCCGGTGGTAATAAGGAAGCAGGTCTTGAAAGATTAAACTGAAGAGTTTGATCATGGCTCAGATTGAACGCTGGCGGCAGGCTTAACACATGCAAGTCGAGCGGAAACGAGAATAGCTTGCTATTCGGCGTCGAGCGGCGGACGGGTGAGTAATGCTTGGGAATATGCCTTTGAGTGGGGGACAACAGTTGGAAACGACTGCTAATACCGCATAACGTCTACGGACCAAAGGGGGGGATCTTCGGACCTCTCGCTCATTGATTAGCCCAAGTGAGATTAGCTAGTTGGTAAGGTAATGGCTTACCAAGGCGACGATCTCTAGCTGGTTTGAGAGGATGATCAGCCACACTGGGACTGAGACACGGCCCAGACTC